>FWPU01004080.1_pt1 | contig 34838 bp, 29 predicted proteins | sample 2228361 | NCBI WGS metagenome assembly FWPU01 (sample SAMEA103939777, study PRJEB20133) | metagenome
AACAGTATCAAAGACGCTCGCACCCGCCTGGCTCTCGATTTGCACACGGCCTGTTCGATTGTTGGTATTCCATAAGAAAGAATCAGCCCTAGGGTAGATCTCACGAAAGTGGAAATCTGGGATATCTGGATCAATGAATGCAAAATGCCGTGCTGGCTGCATCACCGTTTTAGCACGCACATGAACACACCGCCTACCCGTCAACCGGTAAGCGTGTTCTGCTGCATTACCACAAGTCGCAGTGGCTAGCACAACTTGCGGGTGTACACCCAGCCGGTGCAATTTAGAGAAAAATCTCCGCAGGAGAAGAGCAACATTGGTCCCAAAGTAGCCACGGTATTCATGTATCTCATCAATGATCACCATGCGGAGGGAACGCAAGAAATCAAGCCATTGATCACTCCAGCAAAGGAAACTGGCATGCAGCATCTCAGGGTTGGTAAACAACACATGAGGCGGTGATTCCTTGATCAACTTGCGGTGTTCCGTATCCAGATCGCCATCAAAGACCCAAGACTCCAGTCGTTCCCCAATTTCATGCTCCACATGTTCTGCGATTGCGTGGAATTGCCGACGCTGGTCGTACGACAACGCCTTCATTGGATGAAGCATAAGGGCGTGGCTTTTGGGGTTCTCAATGAGTGTTAAGATCAATGGGATATTGAAACAAAGGCTCTTCCCACTAGCAGTAGGTGTATCCAATACTACATCCTGCCCAGTGAGGATAACATCAATTGCCTCTGCCTGATGGGCATACAGGCTTTCAATACCTTCAGCCGCTAGGGCTGTGCGCAACCATGACGGAAATTTAGCGAGATATTCAGCGGCTGCTAGATCGGGTGGGCGACTAGGTAATGAGCGGACGACAACTTTATCAGCACGCCCATCACGAGGAGTGTCTCGCAATGCGTCAAATTCGCGGAGTGTGCGCAGCAGATCTTCCATGTTGGCTCCAAGGGTGATCTCCAAAAATCTTATGAACCCTTTTGTTCCTCCACGCCCTCATTGTATGCGGCATCTTATCGTTGCGTCAAGGTATTTGTCTTATACTTCGTCAGAGCTCCAGATACTCCATCCCCTGTTGCACCTCTCCCCGGCGCGGGATATACTTACCGCCGTACAAACCCAATACGCTGACCGGCGGGCCGATCTCCTGCCCGCCCGGTGACAGGAGAAGGAGACATCATGCCACTGACCAAAGAGGAAAAGCAGCAGATTTTCCAACAGTTCGGCATTAACGCCAACGATACCGGCTCGGCGCAGGTACAGATCGCCATGCTCACGCGGCGCATCAACAGCCTCATTGAGCACCTCAACGTGCACAAGCACGACGAGCATAGCCGACGCGGGCTGATGAAGATGGTCGGGCGGCGGCGGCGCCTGCTGGCCTACTTGCGGCGCAGCGATCCGGAGGCCTACAAGGACCTCATCCAGCGCCTTGGTCTGCGCCGGTAGTCCTGTGGAGGTGGCGGTGGCGAGTAGAGCGAGCCGGTGGTTGGACTCCTCTGCTCGCCACCTTTTTACCTATCCAGCCTCACCTCCCACGAACCTACGGCTGGCCTCTCTCTTCCCTAGTGATGGAGAGAGGGCTCAGGGGTGAGGCCGACAAGCAGCCCGGAGGAGCAGGAATTGGAAAGCGTCATCAAGAAGGCACGGCTTGGCGCTTCTTGATGCTGGTTTCCAGTCCCTGACCTCCGGGCAACATAACCTGAACGCAACGGAGGCAGTGAGACGTCTATGGGAGACAAACGTACATATTCGGTCGTCGTGGGGGGCCACGAGTGGGTGGTAGAAACCGGCCATCTGGCCCCGCAGGCGGGTGGCGCAGTGACGTTCCGCGAGGGGGACACCATGCTGCTCGCCACCGCCACGATGTCCAAGACTGCCCGTCAGGGCATTGACTTCTTCCCCCTTAGTGTGGATTTTGAGGAACGGCTCTACGCAGTGGGACGCATCCCCGGCAGTTGGTTCCGCCGCGAAGGGCGCCCGCCGACGGCGGCCATCCTTGTGGCACGCCTTACTGACCGCCCCCTGCGCCCCCTTTTCCCCAAGGACATGCGTAACGAGGTGCAGGTGATCGTCATGCCGCTCTCGCACGATCAGGAGCACCAACACGACATCGCCTCAGTCAACGCTGCCAGCGCAGCGCTACACATCTCGGATATCCCTTGGGACGGCCCCATCGGGGCGGTGCGCGTGGGCTTGATTGATGGGCATTTCGTCATCAATCCCACCTACAGCCAGATGGAGCACTCAGTGCTGGATTTGCGCATGGCGGGCACGGCGGACGCCATCCTGATGGTGGAGTGCATGGCCAACGAGGTGGACGAAGCCACCATGATCGCCGCACTGGAGTTCGGTCATCAGGCCATCCAGCCCTATATTGAATTGCAGGAGCTGATGCGCCGTGAGATCGGCAAGGAGAAGCGCGAGTACATCAGCGTGCAGGCGATAGATGAGGAGCTGCGCGCCGACATCTCCCGCCGCGTGGAGGAGCGGGTGGCGCGTATCCTCAGCCGGTACTACGACCGCGATGAGCGCAATGCCGAGCTGGAAGACCTGCGGGCGCAAGTGATGCTGGAGTACGCCGATCCGGAGGCCGAGGAGGTGGCGGAGCGGCTGGCGCAGGTGCAGGAAGTGATTGATGAAGTGGTGCGCACCGAGACGCGCCGCCGCATCCTCTACGAAGGCGTTCGCCCCGATGGGCGTGACTATACCACCATCCGCCCGCTCTCGGCACAGGTGGGGATTGTGCCGCGCACGCACGGCTCGGGCCTCTTTCAGCGTGGCGAGACGCAGGTATTGAGCACCCTCACGTTGGGCACCCCCCACGACGCACAAGAGCTGGATGGGCTGGAGCCGATTGAAGTCAAGCGCTACATGCACCACTACAACTTCCCGCCCTTCTCCACCGGCGAGACGGCCATGCTGCGCGGCCCCAAGCGCCGCGAGATCGGGCATGGGCAGCTGGCCGAGAATGCCCTCCTGCCTGTGCTGCCCGGCCGTGAGGAATTCCCCTACACCATCCGCGTGGTGAGCGAGGTGCTCAGCTCCAACGGCTCTACGTCTATGGCTTCGGTGTGTGGCAGCACACTGGCGCTTATGGATGGTGGTGTGCCCATCCGCAAGCCGGTGGCAGGCATCGCCATGGGGCTGGTGACAGACGGCGAGCGCTATGCTATCCTGACCGACATTCAGGGCATTGAAGACCACCTCGGCGACATGGACTTCAAGGTGGCGGGCACGCGGGACGGCATCACGGCGTTGCAGATGGACATCAAGATCAAGGGCCTCTCCACGCAGCTCCTCTCCGAGGCACTGGAGCAGGCGCGCGTGGCTCGCCTGCAGGTGCTGGACGTGATGGCGGAGGCCATCCCCGCGCCGCGCCCGAACCTCAGCCCCTATGCGCCGCGCATGATCGTGATCCACATTGACCCCGATAAGATCCGCAACGTGATCGGCAAGGGCGGGGAGACTATCCGCGCCCTGCAGAGCGAGACCGGCGCCCGTATTGACATTGAAGAGGACGGCACCATCTACATCGCCTCGCCGAACGAGGCCGCTGCGCTGGACGCCAAGGCGCGCATTGAGGCGCTTACCGAGACGGTGGAGGTGGGACGCATCTACACCGGCAAGATCGTGCGCATTGAGGATTTCGGCCTGTTTGTGGAAATCCTGCCCGGCACGGACGGCATGGTACACATCAGCCAGGCCGACACTCACCGCGTGGACAACTTGCAGGACCTCTTCAAGATCGGCGATGAGATCATGGTGATGGTGACCGACATTGACGAGAGCGGGCGCATCCGGCTGAGCCGCCAAGCCGTGCTGGAGGGTTGGACGTTGGAGGAGGCGCGGCGACGCGATGCCGGTGCCGGCGGCGGTCGGCGCGGTGGTGGGAGCCCGCGCGGCGGAGGCGGAAGCCCGCGCGCCGGTGGTGGACACAGCGGCGGTGGGCGCAGTGCCCCTCGCGGCAGCGGCGGCCCTCGCCCCGGCAGCGGGGGAGGGCGTAGCCCGTCGGGCGGCCCCAGCAGCAGGCGATAATAAGGACACAGGGTTTCATGCATCCAGAGCAAGCAGACACAGCCTCGCGACCTATCCGTTGGGACAAGACCACCAAAGTGGTGGTCGTCGTGCTGCTCATCGCGCTGGCAGCGGCAGCGATCTATGCTTTCCGCATCGTGTTTGTCCCTCTCGTCATCGGTGCCATTGTCGCCTATGCTCTGACGCCGGTGGTAGGGTTCGTCAAGCGAAAGCTGCGCCTGCCGCATGGCCTTGCGACGGGCATCGTCTACTTGCTCGGGCTGGCTATCGTCATCCCTCTGTTGGTGATAAGCGCCCCTTGGGTGATTGACCGCGTGCTCTTCGTGCGCGATGAGCTGATCCGCTTCGTGGTTTACCTCAACACTGTCGGGACCTTCTCTGTGGCGGGCTTTGAGATCAGCGTGAGCGAACTGAGCGGGGAGATCTCCCGCGCCCTGCGTGACGTGATCAGCCGCGCCGCCGCTGAGTCCATCGGCCTGCTGTTCAACGCCGCCGAGCTGGTGCTCCTGGTTGTCTTCACCTTCCTCATCGCCTTCTACCTCACCCGCGATGCGGAGCGCTTTGTGGAGACGCTCAGCGGGCTGGTGCCCTCGGAATACCGCGAGGACGCCCTACGCCTGTTGGAGGAGATCGATCAGGTGTGGGCGGCCTTTTTGCGTGGGCAGGTGACGCTGGCGCTGGTGGGAGGCGTGATCCTCACTGCAGTGAGTGCGGCGCTGGGCCTGCCCCAGCCGATCCTGCTGGGCGTGCTGGGCGGGCTGATGGAGTTCCTGCCCAGCGTGGGACATGCCATCTGGCTCATCACTGCCTCGCTGCTGGCGCTCATCAGCGGCTCCACGACGCTCCCCGTCTCCAACCTTGTCTTCCTGCTGATCGTGATTGGGGCACACATCATCTACACCCAGCTTGACCTCAACTTCTTGATCCCACGCATCATCGGCAGGGAAGTACACCTACATCCTATGGTAGTGATCTTGGGCATCATCATTGGTGCTAAAGTGGGAGGTGTGCTGGGCATGGTGCTGGCTGCCCCGACCATTGCCTCGCTGCGTGTGATCGGGCGTTACGTATATGCTCGCCTGTTGGACCTTGATCCCTTCCCCATGGTAGGGCCGCCAGCCATGCCTCCTGAGGAGCGCCTGCAGCGGGCGGAGGAGATGGCCGCCGCACGGCAGGCAGCACAGCGGCCGCGCCGCTCACTGGAGCGGTTGCGTCGGCAGGCCCGCCGTGCTCTGCGGCACGAGGGGGAGAGCGAGTAGTCTCATCCCCCAATCCCCTCCCTGCTTATAGAGAGGGGAAGAAGGAAAGACAAATACTCACCTGCTGGAATATGGGCGATTCGGCAGAGGAAGCACTTGAACTGAGCTTCAGGCCCGGGCGCGCCGAGGATTGGCCCGAGGTAGCGCCGATGGTAGAGCACACGTGGGGCGAGGAGGGGGACTACATCCGCGAGGCGCTGTGGCAGCAGTGGGCAGCCGATACTGTCGGCACGCTCCTTGTGGCCACACACGGCGAGCAGATCGTGGGGCTGTGTAAGGTCAGCCGTCATGGCCCAGCGGAATGGTGGTTTGAGGGAATGCGCGTGCATCCCCAATACCGTCAGCGTGGCATTGCGCGAGCGCTGACGGAGCAGGCATTGCGCTGGTTCCGTGCCCATGGGGACGGCCTCGCGCGTATGGCTATCTACAGCGATAACGAGGCCAGCCAGAGAGTAGCGCGCGCCTTTGGCTTCCGTCACACATTGAGCTACACCCGTGTGGAGGCGGCTGCCCGCCCCGCCGACTACCGCAACTTCCGCATGATGGCACCGCGCAACTTGCCCCTTATCGCTGCCTACCTGCGCCGTTCACCTATGCACCGCATCAACCGCTTTGCCGAGCACTACTGGAAGCTCTACTACCTGACGCACGAGCGGCTGGCGGAGTACCTCGCCGATGCGGCGGTGGAAGTGCTGGGCTGGCGGCAGCTGGAAACGCTGCACGGGCTGGCGGTGCTCTTCACCGCTGCGCCGCAGGGCTATGCGCTCGCCGAGGATGACCTGCTCTACGTGGGTTATCTGGATGCGCCGGACGACACCACGCTGCGGGCTATGCTGGCCGCCCTGCGCGGACTGGCCGCCCGCCGTGGCCTCGCCAAAGTGATGTGGATGATGCCCCTCGGCATGGGGCTGGAGCGGCTAATAGGCAACGACGTGCAGCGCGTGTGGGACGGCGCGCTGATGCTGTTTGAGCTTCCCCTGCGCGTGGTGCAAGACATTCCGCTCCCCTGAGCAATCCGGAGGAGGACCATATGGCCGACTACGAAGAGAGCGATCTGGAAGTGCTGGCCGAGACTGAGCACTTCGCCGTGTTACGGGGCGAAGATGAGGACGGCGAGCTGGTGTACAACGTGGAACTGGGTATGGTGACGCTGCACCTCTTCAGCGAGGAGTGGCGTGAGCTGGTGCAGCTCATCCGCGAGGCCGAGGACGGGGGCTGAAAGCCGCATGACCAAGCGCTTCCTGTTGGTTGCAGGGAACATCGGCGCGGGCAAGACGACGCTCACCGAGCGCCTTGCCACACGGCTGGGATGGGAAGCGGGTTTTGAGACGGTGGCCACCAACCCCTTCCTTGCCGACTTCTACGCCGACATGCGCCAGTGGGCGTTCCACCTACAAATCTACTTCCTCGGCGACCGCGCCGAGCAACACCGTCGGCTGGCAGCTTCACCACGCTCGGCCATCATTGACCGCAGCATCTACGAGGATGCCCACATCTTTGCCCGCGCCCTGTTCGCGCTAGGCAATATGAGCGAGCGCGAGTATCTTGCCTACCGCCGCGTGTACGATCTGGTGGTGGAGTTCCTGCCCCGCCCCGACCTGCTGATCTATCTGGACGCCAGCGTACCCGTGCTGTTGGAGCGCATCCGCAACCGCGGGCGTGACATTGAAAGCGGCATCAGTGCCGAGTATCTCGGCCTGCTGGATAGCTACTACCGCGAATGGATCGCCGGATTTGACCTCTGCCCAGTGCTGCGTGTTCCGGCGGACAACCTCAACTTTGTGACCAATGAGAAGCACATCGCTATCATCATTGAGCGCATAGAGCAGAAGCTGGCCGGCAAGGAGGAAGTGGTCTTCCCACAGGACCTGACATGAACACACCTCAAAAGCCTTTCAACATCCAACTGACAATTAGCGTGCTGGTTGCCGGCCTGCTGCTGTGGCTGCTCATTACCTACGCCCCCCTCATCGCCGAAGTTTTCGCCGTGCTGCTGGGCGCCTTTCTGCTCAGCCTCGCCATGCGCCCCGCTGCTGACCTGCTGGCGCACTGGAAAATCCCCCGCGGTGTGACGGTGCTATTGATCTACCTGCTGGTGCTGGCACTCTTCGCCGGCATTGGGGCGGTGGCGGGGGTGGCCATCAACCAACAGGCGGAGCGGCTGGCCGCCGTGGTGCCTCAACTCCCGCAGAACGCGCTTGAGCGCCTGAGCAGCATCCCCCAGATCGCCCAGTTCTTGCCCTCGCTGGACCGCCTTGCCGAGTGGCTCAGCCGGGGGCTGGAGACGCTGGCCCGTACCACGGTGGACGCAGCGGCCAGCGTGGGCAAGGTAATGGTAGACCTCATCCTGGCGGTGATCCTGGCCTTCTTCTTCACCGTGGATAAATCCATCGGCCAGAAGTTGCTGGATACATGGGTGCCGTCCGATCAGCGCCAGCGCGTGGAGACGATCGTCTCCAATGCCACGGCGCGCCTCTCGCGCTGGGTGCGCGTGCAGCTGGTGATCATCGTCTATTTTGCGGTGGCCTACGGGGGTGGCCTGCTAATCATTGGCGTGCCCTTTGCACTGGTTATCGGCCTCATTGGGGGTATTCTAGAGCTGGTGCCATACCTTGGGGGCATCACCGCGCTGACGCTCTCAGTGCTGGCAGCGCTGACCGTCAAGCCGCAGATGGTGATCTGGGTGCTTATCCTCTACATCGTGGTCACCCAGATTGAAGCCAACATTATCCTGCCCACGCTCTATGGGGCAGCGGTGGACGTGCATCCCGCGTTAGTGGTGATCGCCCTGCTCATCGGAGCCAACGCGGGCGGGATTTTCGGGGCGCTCTTTGCCGTGCCAGTGGCGGTGGTCATCACGGCCATCATTCAGGAGATCAAGCGCCCGCATCCACCGCCTGTCGCCCCGCCGGCAGAGGCGGATCAGCCTTGACTCCGTCCCACCCTTCTCAACCTGCAGACTAGCCCCCTTTTCCTGCAGCAATTTGTAACTTTTTTGTGGAACTTTCTTGCCACATTGGGCGTTATAATTTATGTAGAAGGTGTTGTTCCGAACAGGCTGCGGTATTGGTAGCACTGCGGAGCAGGATGGTAGGTTGTTGAGTGGTGGAGAGGCTGCCATGGAAGACCGGAAGTTCGGCGAGCCGCTGGAACCCAGTGCCCTCATCGCCGGGGCCGCCCTGGTGATGCTGCTGATCTTCATCCTGATCGCCCTGGGGGTAGTCTTCTTCGGATCGTAGTATCACCTTGCGCCGCCACAAGCGAGCCGCCTTGCGCAGAGCAAGCGGCTCGCTTTGCTTTCTGCTCCCTCGCCTCCGGCCTCACCGATCGGTACAGATGTCTATCAGGACATAAGTAGGATTTACATGCTGCTGCTTCACACGTATTGTGAGAGGGAAATTCTCAAAACGATCAACATGGGAGGAGGATATGGGTAAGCATGAGGCAGGCGCGGCACACCTGCGCCGCGTGGTGGGGATGGTAGCGGCAACAGCGACCATCATGCTCCTGTTGGCCGCCTGTGCATTGGCGAGGGGTGGCGAGAGAGGCAATCCGTTACCTACCCCACGTCCCACCGAGGTTGTTGGCCCGGAAGCGCGCAGCGCTGCCAAGGACACACCACAGGGCACGTGGGAAGGCTATCTGCGCGACATGATCGCCTATCAGGTCAACGATCTGGAGGCTCGGACAGCGCTCTATCAGCGCTACGAGAACCCCGACCACACCGCGCAGAACCTGGGGGGCAGGATCAAGGACGTTGTCCTTTTGGAAGACCGCACCGAGTGGACTGTGCGGCCCACTTCGGCCTACTCGCTGGTGGATTTTGACGTGCGCGTCATTTATCTTGATGGCGACACCGAGACACGCCACTGCCGTTTTGAGGTCTTCCTGCAGAAGGACAAAGAGGACGGCATGTGGTACGTGATCAACCCGCGCGGGCTGGATGTGCAGGGCATGTGCAGTCGCTGACCTTGTGCCGGGGTGTCCTGCGCCGGGATTTCCCTCACTGCAAAGGTCGCCAAAGAGGATAAAAAATCGCAGAGCACATAGAGAGCCCAGAGGAAGCTCCTCTATGTGCTCTGTGATTTGGCGCTGCCACCCAACCAATGTGCCTTGTGCTTCAATTCAGGCTACAATAAACCTTAAATCACATGAGGAGGCGAGCACCATGAACATACACCGCCTGAACTGGCTGTGGCGTGTGGGGCTGGTGGCGATAGCACTGGCGATCGTCCTGCCACTGAGCACTGCTCACGCCGAGATAAGCGCCCAAAGCGGCGTGACAGCCACGACGACGGTTCATCTGCGTATCCGCAGCGGCCCGGGCACGAACTTCCCCCAGATCGGTTTGGCGCCGCCTGGCACTACCGTGCCTGTGCTGGGGCGCAATGCTGCCGCCTCGTGGATTCAGGTGGATTATGGGGGGCTGCAGGGCTGGATGGCAGCGTGGTACTGCACTATCAGCGGTGATCTGATGAGCGTGCCTGTTGTGGAGGTCAGCGGAGGCATCAGCAGCGATGTGATGGCCACAACCACCGTCAACCTGCGCATCCGCAGTGGCCCGGGCATCTCCTACGCACAGATCACCTATGCGCCCACTGGCAGCGTGGTGCCGGTCATCGGGCGCAATGCCAGCGGCGACTGGCTCAACGTGGAGTACGCGGGCATCCGTGGCTGGATGGCGGCTTGGTACACGGTGATCAGCGGCGACCTCAACAGCGTGCCCGTCACCGACAGTAGCGTAGGCGGGGGCTTCCTGCCGCCGCCGAGTGCAGGCGGGGGCTTTGAGCTCGGCGGGCAGACGCAAACCTTTGCTCACCCTGACCTTATGCGCTCGGCAGGGATGACATGGGTCAAGTTCCAGCAGAAGTGGACGCCGGGCATGGACCCTTCGGCATTGGCGGGACTCATTCAGGCGGGTCATGCGCAGGGCTTCAAGGTGCTCATCAGCGCCCCCGGGCCGTCCTATCCCTCCTCCATTGATTTTGGCGCCTACGTGCAGTTCCTCAAAGGTGTGGCCCTGCTGGGCGCGGACGCGATTGAGGTGTGGAACGAGATGAACCTCAACCGCGAGTGGCCCTCCGGGCAGGTGGACCCGGCCTCCTACGTCAACAACATGCTGGCGCCGGCCTACCGCGAGATCAAAGCTGCCAACCCTAACACGCTGGTCATCTCTGGAGCGCTGGCTCCCACGGGCGTCAACATCGGCAACGACATCTGGGCTGACGATCGCTATCTGGCAGGTATGGCAGCGGCGGGCGCGGCGAACTACATGGACTGCCTCGGCGTGCACCACAACGCAGGTGCCACCTCACCGGATGCTACCAGCGGCCACCCCGCCGATGATGGCAGCCGGCACTATTCGTGGTACTTTGGCCCCACCTTCAACCTGTACGCTTCCGCCTTCCCCACGCGCAAGCTGTGCTACACCGAGATCGGCTACCTCTCACCCGAAGGCTACGGCCCTCTGCCGGGCAACTTCTGGTGGGGCGGCGATACAAGCGTAGCCGAACAGGCGCAGTGGCTGGGACGTGCCATCCAGCGGCTGCGTGCCAGCGGGCGCGTGCGGTTGGCCATTGTGTACAACGTGGACTTCACAGTGTGGCAGAGCGACGATCCGCAGGCAGGCTACGCCATTCTGCGGCCCGATGGCTCCTGCCCGGCTTGTGCGGCACTGGCAGCAGCCATGCGGTGATGCTATAGCCTCACCCCCGCAAATCCTGGGCTTGCGGGGGTGAGGCCTATGAGAGTGCGTTGTTACCGAGGGAAGTCAAGCCTATGCTCCCCTTCCACCATGCTGCTGATGCTGTGCCTGAATGGGCGCGGGATGCCATCCTCTACCATATTTACCCGCTGGGATTCCTTGGCGCACCGCCGCACAACGACCGCTCCCAGCCGCCCGTGCCGCGCCTCGCTGAGCTACGCCGCTGGTACGACCACATCAGCGGCCTGAATGTAACAGCCATCCTCTTCGGCCCGCTCTTTGAGAGCACCTCGCACGGCTACGATACGGTGGACTATTTTACGTTGGATCGGCGGTTGGGCGATAACACTCTCTTCCGCCAGATTGTGGGCGAGCTGCACGCACGTGGCCTGCGCGTCATCCTGGATGGCGTGTTCCATCACACCGGACGCGATTTCTTCGCCTTCCGCGACCTGCGCGAGCGAGGACGCGCTTCGCCCTATGCGGATTGGTACCACGTCAACTGGTTCTCTGACAGCCACTACGGCGATGGCTTTGCTTACGATTGCTGGGAGGGACACGAGAGCCTGCCGCGCCTCAATTTGGGGAACGCTGAGGTGCGCCGCTACATCTTTGAGGTGGCGCGCATGTGGCTGGCCGATATGGACGCCGACGGCTGGCGGCTGGATGTGGCCTACGCCGTTGACCCCGCCTTTTGGTGGGAATTTCGGCGGGTGTGCAAGGCAGCCAAACCCGATTGCTTCTTGCTGGGCGAGCTGATCGGCGGGGATTACCGCACATGGGTAGCCCCCGACCTGTTGGATGCGGCCACCAACTATCAGCTCTACGCGGCCATCGGGCGCGCCTTTAACGAGGGGGATTTCTCCGTGCTGCGCGCTGCCCTGGAACGCGCTGTGGACGCCGAGGTAGGGCTTTATCGCGATGTGGCGCTGGTTAACTTCCTCGGCAACCATGACGTGACGCGCATCCTTAGCCTGCTTAGGGAGCCGCGCCACATCTATCCAGCGCTGATCTTCCTGCTCACCGCGCCGGGCATTCCTTGCCTCTACTACGGGGATGAGGTAGGCCTAGCAGGACGTAAAGAGGAGGGCGATGCCGTACTGCGGCGCCCCATGCCCGCCCCGGAGGCCCCTTGGCCCGATGCCGGGCGCAACCTCTACCGCGAGACGGCGCGGCTGGTAGCGATCCGGCGGGCGCACCCGGCGCTGAACACGGGGCGCTATGCCACGCTCCACGCCGAGGGAGGCACGTTTGCCTTCCTGCGCCAGCATGTGCGCGAGACGGCGGTGGTGATCCTCAACGGGGATGCGGAGCCACTCGGACTGACGCTGCCTGTTGGGGCAGAGGGCATCCCCGATGGAACGCCTTTTCAGGATGTGCTCAATGCGGACGGGGCGACCTTTGTTGTGCGGGACGGCATCCTGCACGTGGAGGGCATTTATCCGGCCTGGGGGCGCGTGTTGGTGACGGAAGAGGGATACCGGGTCTAAAACTCCTCCACCACCCCCCTAGCGCCGCACAAAGGCAGGCCAGCCTTCCGCTGCTACCTCCTCACACTCTGCTTCGCTGTGCAGCACAAGCGTATACTCCTGCCCGCCAAAGATGAGCACCACGGTCAGCTCCGGCTGACCATCGTCAATCATCTGAGCCATGCAGTAGCGCTCGTGCCCCAGCGGATTGCGGATCGTGGCCGCCAGACAGCGGTCAGCGAAGGCGCCGCCGTGTTGACAGTTATCGTGGTCAATGATGATCTTCATTGTGCCCTCCGCGTTAAAAATCCTCGCCATGCGCCACCAGCGTATTGACCATCAGCACAACGTCCGTGGTGCGGCCATCGGGCAGCATGAAGTAGTCTTCCAATGTGGCCTTGATCTGGAAGCCGTGCGCAGCGAAGGCCTTGATGACATGGATGTGTGAGGCAACGATTTCCGCGGTGAGGATGTGCATCCCCTGCCGCCGAGCAAGATCGATGAGCGTCTCCAAGAGCAACGTGCCCACCCTGCGCTGCCGCCATGCCTTGGCGAGGAAGATGCGCACCTCGGCAGTATGACGATGAGCGCCCTTGCCAAAGTGTAGCGTCCCCTCGCCGATAATCTCGTGGCGCACCTCGGCCACGACGGGCAGCACGCGGCTGTAATCCAGGTGCTCAATCCACTCGCGCACCACCTCGGGAGTGATGTCCTCCCGCACGGCCTCGCGGTCCTCGGCGCTGAGCGGCACAAAAAGGCGCACCAAGCCATCATAGTCCTCAGGGGTAAGGGGGCGGAAGAGCACCCGCGCCCCATCCTTGAGCGTGACCACACGGCGGAAGGTCTCAATGGCAGGAGCCGCTGTTTGGTTCATGGGCAGCATCCTTTCTCGCAAGGCAAGATCGGGCAGGCCCACACAGCAGCAGATTGCGATCGCCTTGAGGGGACCGGCCCACCTACCTCCCATTATAAGCCGAATCGCCGCTAGGGGAAGTATGTACTGAGGCGCACTTGCTATCCTTCAAAGCGGCGCACGGCCAGCACCGCGTTGTGCCCGCCAAAGCCAAAGGAGTTGCTTAAGGCCACACGCACCGGCACCTCGCGCGCTTGATTGGGCACATAGTCCAGATCGCACTCCTCATCACCCCCTACGTAGTTGATGGTGGGTGGCACTACGCCATGATGGATGGCCTGAATGCAGAAGACCAGCTCCATCGCGCCCGTAGCTCCCATGATATGTCCCGTCATGCTCTTAGTGGAGCTGATCGGAATCTCGTAGGCGCGCGGCCCCAGTGCTTGCTTGATAGCCCGCGTCTCGGCGGGATCGTTGAGGCGCGTGCCCGTGCCATGCGCGTTGATGTAATCCACATCCTCGGGGTTGAGATGAGCATCGTCCATCGCCAGGCGGATGGCGCGGGCAGCATCGCTGGCATCCTCACGCGGGGCAGTAAGGTGGAAAGCGTCGGTGGTGGCGCCGTAGCCAACCAGCTCGGCGAGGATGTTCGCGCCGCGCCGTTGAGCAAACTCCAGACTCTCCAGCACCAGTACGCCAGCTCCCTCACCGGCCACCAGTCCATCGCGGTCGGCACTGAAGGGTGCAGGGGTGCGGTCGCTGCGGCGGCTGTGGACGCCCATGCGCAGGAGCAGACCCACGATGAGCGGGTTGATGGGCGCATCTGCCGCGCCAGCCAACATCGCATCGGCGCGCCCCTCACGGATGATCTGCATAGCCAGCCCGATGGCATCCCCGCCGGAGGCGCAAGCCGAGGCCACTGAGAAGGACGGGCCGCGCAGGTCGTAAGCGATGCTGATGGTGGGGGAGGTGGTCATGAACTTGAGCATGCTGAGCGGGTTGACGTCGCGCAGGCTGCGCTCCAACATGGTACGCACTTCTTCTAGGATAGAGCCGATGCCACCGAAGGCGGAGCTGATGGAAAGGCCGATGCGCTCGCGGTTTGCCTCGCTGATCTCCAAGCCGCTGTGCTCCAGCGCCTCGCGGGCGGCGAGCGTGGCGAGAACCTCCTTGCGATCCAGGCGGCGGGCAGCGCGGCGATCCAGAAGGGCAGCAGCGTCCAGATCCTTCACCTCGGCAGCGACCTCGGTCTCCACTTCATGGGGGTCAAAAAGGGTGATAGGCCCTACGCCCGAGCGCCCTTCCAGAAGCGCTTCCCACGTGGGCTGGGCACCTACGGCCAGCGGGCTAACGATGCCATATCCAGTGACCACGACGCGTTGCATCGGAAAGTCCTTTCTAGGCGCCGCCGTGTGGCGGTGGGATGAATGAGCAGTGGAAGTTTGCCCGACTTTGGGGATTTTTGCTAGTGCAAACGGGAGGATGGCTTCTGACAACCGGCGGGGATGTTTTGGGTGCTCCGTTGAATCCCCCTGCAGAGGCTTGACTTACAGGCCAACCTTAGGTGTACAATTGGGCTGAAGGCAAACTTTCCCCTAACTGCTTAAAGGTCACAGGAACCGATCCCTAAAAGTTGATCCCTGGTGCCAAAAAGGTACTCCCATGCGCCTCTCCCGCCACTTCGGACGCACGCTGCGCGAGGCCCCCGCCGAGGCCATGCTGGCCAGCCACCGGCTGGCGCTGCGTGCTGCGTTAGCCCATCCCCTTGCCCCAGGTACGTGGGCCTACCTGCCGCTGGGCTGGCGTGTCATGCGCCGCTTGCAAGCCCTCCTACAAGATGCCCTGGAGGCGCTCGGCGCACAGGAGATTCACCTGCCCCCCTACCCCGAGAACAGTGCCACATCGCTCGCAGTGCTGGCGGCGCACGAGGTGGCAAGCTACAAAGACCTGCCGCGCACCCTCTATCAATTTGCTGCCTGCCGGCACGAGAGGGCCTCCACACGCGGCGGGCTGCTTGGCCTGCATGAGGGACAGGCACTGCATGCCTTCTCCTTGCACAGCGAGGCGGATGAGGACATCCCACCCAGCGCAGTGGTACAGGCGCTCGCTGGGGTGCTGACTCGCTGCGATCTCCCCATCTTGACGGTGGAAGCCGGGGAAAGCACACAGGCCTTTGTGCTCCCTCACGAGCAGGGAGAAGAGCACATTGTGCGCTGCGCCTCAGGCGACTATGCCGCCCTCTTGGGAGCAGCGGCCTTTGTCCGCACGGAGACCCGCTACGGAGACCCCTTGCCAGCGGAGAAAGTCGCCACGCCGGATTGCAAGACCATTGCCGACCTCTGCGCTTTTCTCAACATACCGCCAGAGCGCACGCTGAAGGCCGTCTTCTACCACATCACAGACAGCCAGACGCTGGTACTGGTCATGCTGCGCGGCGATCTGGAGGTGAGCGAGGTGCGCCTGAAGGCCTTGCTGGGCGTCGGTACGTTGGAAGTGGCAACAGAGGAGCAGATCGCTGCGGCAGGCGCACAGGCCGGATATGCCAGCCCCATCGGCTTGCGCGTGCGGCAGGCGGGCGATGCGGAGGGCGTGATCGTCATCGCCGATGAGTCGCTACTGGGGATGTCTAACTTCGTGACGGGGGCTAACGAAGCAGGCTACCACATCATCAACGCCAACTACCCCCGCGATTTCACCGTGACGCAGGTCGCTGCCATCGCCGAGCCACCCGAAGGAGCGCCCTGCATACGCTGCGGCACCAGCCTGCATCGCGAGGCGGCCATTGTGCTGGGGCGCTGGGGGCAGCTAGAGGCACACCTGAGCGAGGTCCCTGCCGCCACATATCTGGACGAAGGCGGGCAGTCTCAAACGGTGCGCTTGGGTTTCTGCCACCTTGACCTTGATCGTGTGCTCGCCGCCATTTTAGAGACGCACCACGACGAGCACGGCATCCTGTGGCCACCCGCTGTAGCACCCTTTGAAGTGCATCTGGTGGCCATCGCCAAGGATGCTGCCCCCTTGGAGGTCGCCGAGCGGCTGTACACCGAACTGGAGGCGGCGGGGATCGCCGTGCTGTATGACGACCGCGCCCTCAGTGCAGGCGTGATGTTTGCCGACGCCGACCTGATAGGCCTCCCGCTACGGGTGACGGTCAGCGAGCGTAGCCTGCAGGCAGGCGGCGTAGAGGTGAAATGGCGGCACAAGACAGAACGCACCATCCTGACGCTGGATGGCGCGCTACAAGCCATTGTAGAAATGGTACGCGGCAGGCAGAGCGCTTAGGCGGGCGTAACAAACCCCGAAATGCTCAACTTGCCTTCTTCCACCGTGATAGCGGTAAAGGTGACCTGCACTCCGGCCTCGTTTTGCTGTTGCTGGCCGCTAATGGACGCCGTAAGGGCAGCCGAGGCTGCATCAAGAACCTCCTCAGAGAGGGAAGGTAAGCCCTCGGCCTCCACGCTTACGACCTCTAACACCAGACGGCCGTCAGCATCCACCGAAGGTGCGAAAACCACGGTGGTCGGCGTAGGGACCTCTTGATCCCCTGAGCGGAGCACCAGTGTAAAGTTGAGCGTGATCTGCCCCCCCTCAAAGGTGACGGTCACGTCGCGGAAGAGATCTGCCCCCCCGCTCGCAGCCAGGTAGGCGTTGAGCAGCGCTGCTGCTTCCGTTTCGCTGGTAGTCACGGTGAAAGGCACGCCCGCCTCCAGCGCATAGGCAGCAGCCCATACCCCTTCAAGCGACTCGGCGGTGCCGTCCAGCGCCTCAAAGACTACCCCCTCCGTTGGAGGGACTTTGGTGGCCTCCTCCGTTGAGGCGGGGGGCTCCGCCGGAGGGCGGGTGGGGAACATCATGGCGGGCGCGGTCACAGGCGGCTGGGTAGGGATACTTGTCGGCTGCTGCCCGCCTGCCGGTTGTCCTCCACCGACCTCGGCGGTCGTTGCGGATTGCTGGGGACGGCTGGGAGCAGGAGTAGTGCTCGGCCCGCAGGCCGCCAGCGCCAGCATTGCCGCGAGGACGACCAGCATTGCTCCGCAAACGCTTCGGTTAGTCATGATTTTCTCTCCTCCGTTGGGTCAGCCTAACACAATCTCCCCTCGGCACGCCGATGGGGGGCTCAACCCTGACTGTAATAACACGCCAGAGCCTGCCAAAGTAACGGAACACTGGCATGTCCATCCGTGTGGGAGCGCGGATTCGGGAAACAGCGGGCCGCCGGCCCGCTCTGGCACCCTTTCTATTATAGTCCATTTTGTGGCGGAAGGAAGTGGTATCTTCAACCGCAAAACAGAGGGCGCAAAGAAGAAGGGAAGGATTTCCCTCACAGAGATAGAAGGGCGCAGGGAGCACCAACCCCTCATTCGGCAGGCGCCACAAGCACAGTATACCCACTGATCTGGCACGCTATTGGCAGCACCGCCTCCACCAGTCCCAACACATCTCGCGGGGCATGGTAGCTGAACTGCGCCCCCCATGCCTCGCGCCAGCCTTGTGCGGTCAGCGTGGCCCGCTCCTCGGCATCCAGGTCGGCATCATGGCGCAGCTCACCGCGCGGCCCCACCCATACCGCCACCCGCGCGATCAGCTCGCGGATGGGCCGATGGCGCTTGACGCGCTCGTGCTTCAACACAATTGCTCCGCGTTGAGCAGCGCGGATAGCATCATCCAGCATCTTGAAGCCCGTCAACATGGCGTGCGGATACATCCCCGGCAGCAGCGCAGCTACAACTCCTATGGTGAGCACCAGATGGGGCTGCTCACGGAAGCGCATGGCCTCTTCTATCACGCGTAGGGTTTCGCGCCGCCACTCATCCCAGATGGTGGTGCGCTCCAGTACGCTGAACTCGGCATCACGGCTGAGCAAGTGCCGCGCCGCGCATAGGCAAGCAGCGACAAGCACTTCATGTTCGGGGCGATCCAGTGCATTTAGCACGGGCAGGCACGATTCGGGCAGCAACCTGCGCATATAGAGCGTCCTAAGCGTGTTAAAAAGGTTGTAACCACCCACAGCCGATCCTCTCTAGGCAGCTCAGGCTTTTGATCACGTTGGGATGATAAGGTTGAGAGGGAGGAGTGACGCAGCAGGGAAGATCGGAGAGGATGCCGTGTTCCATTGTAGCATGATTGGGGAGGAAGAAGGGGACAATCCGAAAGCGTTTCCCTTTTCCGTGACAGGCCATCCTCACCATGCGGTTGGCAGGTGGATCAGCTCGTGCTACAATATGAACACCTTGTTGCTCAGGAGAATGCTCATGCAGAGAGCCTCCATCAGGCTGTTCCCCGTCATCAACCGCGATGCTAACGCCAACGCCCGCTGGGGCGGGCGCAGTCTGGTGCTGTGTGGCGCTTGCTGAGCGCTCCCTATCAGTCAACCAGCCGCCCGCGTTTGAACGCAGGGCGGTTTTTTATCACCATCTTGAGGCAACACAAACAGGCGGAAGGAGATCCATGCTCAAGACACACACTTGCGGCGAACTGCGTCCTACGCACGTCGGCCAGGAGGTCACACTGGCGGGATGGGTCCACCGGCGGCGCGAACACGGTGGCTTGATCTTCATTGACCTGCGCGACCGCTGGGGTATCACGCAGGTTGTGGCCGACGTCGGCAGTGCCCCCGAAGCCCACGCAGTGGCCTCTGAAGTGCGCAGCGAATACGTGCTTCAGGTGAAGGGCTACGTGCGCGCCCGCGCACCGGAGACCGTTAACCCGCGTATGGCCACCGGCGAGATTGAGGTGGCCGCCACAGAGATCAAGGTTCTGAATCCAGCCCGCACGCCGCCCTTTGACATCGCAGGCGATCAGGAGCCGAACGAGGAAGTGCGCATGAGGTGGCGCTACCTTGACCTGCGTCGCGAACGCATGCAGCGCAATCTCATCCTGCGCCACAACGCGGTGCTATATATTCGCAACTTCCTGCATCAGCGCGGTTTTATTGAGATTGAGACGCCTATCCTCTTCAAGAGCACGCCGGAGGGCGCCCGCGACTATCTGGTGCCCAGCCGCGTCCACCCGGGCAAGTTTTACGCCCTGCCGCAAAGCCCCCAGCAGCTTAAACAGCTGCTGATGGTGGCCGGATTTGAGCGCTACTTCCAGATCGCCCGTTGCTTCCGCGATGAAGATCAACGCGGCGACCGTCAGCCGGAGTTCACCCAACTGGACTTGGAGATGAGCTTCGTGGAGCGCGAGGACATCCTTAACCTCATTGAGGAGCTCATGATCGGCATGGTGGAGACGGTCTCGGACAAGCGCATCACCTATAAGCCCTTCCCGCGCCTGAGCTACGCCGAAGCACTGGAGCGCTTCGGCACCGACCGCCCCGACCTACGCTTTGGCATGGAGCTGAGCGATGTCAGCGATATAGCAGCCCGCAGCGAGTTCCGCGTCTTCAGCGAAGCGGTGGCGGCGGGCGGCAAAGTGCGGGCGCTGGTGGCGCCCGGCTGCGCAGGCTATAGCCGCAAGCAGATCGCCGAATTGGAGGAGATAGCCAAAGAAGCAGGGGCTAAAGGGCTGGCGACAGTGGCCGTTGAGGCAGAAGGTAGCGTCCGCTCGCCCATCGCCCGCTTCTTCAGCGAGGAGCAGATGGGCGATCTGTTGCGCATCACTGGCGCACAGCCCGGCGACTTGATCCTGATGGTGGCCGATAAGCCCTCAGTGGTCAACGAGGCGCTCTCGGCGTTGCGCACCGAGTTCGGCGCACGGCTGGGGCTGACCAACCCCAATGAGCTGTGCTTCTGCTGGATCATTGACTTCCCGCTTTTTGAGGAGGAGCTGGAAGATGGGCACTATGCGCCCTCCCACCACATGTTCACCGCCCCCAAACCGGAGCACATCCCCTTGCTGGATACCAACCCCGCCGCCGTGCAGAGCCAGCAGTATGACCTCATCTGTAACGGCTATGAGGTGGCAGGCGGCAGCATCCGTATCCATGACCGCGCAGTACAGGAGAAGATCTTCGCCTTGGTGGGGCTGGATGTGGAGGACGCCAAGGTGCGCTTTGGCCACATGCTAGAGGCATTTGAGTACGGCGCACCGCCGCATGGTGGCATCGCCCCGGGCATTGACCGCTTGGTGATGCTCATGGCGGGCGAGCCGAACATCCGTGAGGTGATCGCCTTCCCCAAGACGCAGCGCGCCGCTGACCTCATGGCCGGCGCCCCTAGTGAGGTGGACCCTGAGCAATTGGAGGAGCTGCACATCCGCATCGTTTACGATGAGTGAACCGTGCCGCACCTCCCGATATGCGCTATAATGGAAAGGGCGCTCAAGTCAGCCGGGCGGTCGCGCCCTGCTGTGGGCAGGGTGAGGAAAGTCCGCGCTCCGCAGAGCACGGTGCTGGCTAACAGCCAGGCGGGGTGACCCGACGGAACAGTGCCACAGAGAAGTGCAGTGCCATCGCCGAGGGGCCTGGCCTCTTGGCGGCGGCGAGGGTGAAACGGTGCGGTAAGAGCGCACCGGCAGCCGTGGTGACACGGCTGGCCAGGCAAACCCCACCGGGAGCAAGGCCAAGCAGGGACGAGGTGTGGCTCGCACCGTTTGAGTCCCGGGTAGGCCGCTTGAGGCGCATGGTAACATGCGTCCCAGAGAGATGACCGCCCAGGGGCCATAACGGCCCTGGACAGAACGCGGCTTACAGGCTGGCTTGGGCGCCTGCATGTAGGCCCACCCCCTATCCCTGGCCCTTTCCCCTCCACCCGAGGAGGGGAAAGGAAAAGTGAACAAGCGCCAGTACGCCTGAAAGGACGCCATGAAAGCCCCTCGTCGCCTTGTGATCTCCACCCTGCTGATGCCCTTGCTGTCCGCCTGTGCGTTTGCCGCCTCCGCACCCGCCCCGGCGACTTACACGCCCTACCCCACTTACACCCCTCCGCCGACTTATACGCCCTACCCCACCTACACCCCCTACCCCTCACCAACGCAGACTTTCCTCCCTTCCGCAACATCCACGCCGACCATCACCCCCACGCCTAACCCCACCCCGACCGCCACCGCCACGCCGTTTGCCGGATGGGAGACCATCCTGGCCTTTGGGGCCAACCTGCGCGCCGGCCCGGGGCTAGAGTACCCTGTGATTGCCATGCGCAACGCCGGCGAGCCGCTCACCATTTGGGCGCGGGATATCTCAGGACGCTGGATGCTGGTGGAAATGGCCGACGGCCTGCGCGCCTGGGTCGCTGTGACGCAGATCGGCAGTGTGCCAGATTTGGGTCTCATCCCCCCCGCCTCTGAGACGCCCACCCTAGCGCCCACCTCCGGCGGCGGTTAGCAATACCTTACCGCTACCTGTCAATCGCGCCACCCATCCCGCTGGTGCAGCCATCGCCCATTTGCGCCCCCACCCGCGCATCTTATAATCAAGGCTGCACGAAGCAACGGTATGCAGAGGAGGGGCATCCGTATGGCACGTGATGAGAGACGCCTGCGCAGGGGTCTGCTCCTGCCGAGGGTGGATTGGCTGCTGCATCACCTCATGGCCCGTCTGATCTTTGATGCGCTCGTGCGGGGCATCGTCAAAGAGCGCTACCATATCAACCCCATGCATATCACGTTGCAGATTGACCGCACTAATGCCGTGCTGTTCGTGTGGGACGGCAGCCGCTCCTTCATGGCCGAGGACCCATCCCTGCGTGAGTGGGCCATGACCTTCATCGCTGGGGAGATGCTCGGTGTAGATGCCGATGCAGTGGATGTGCTTTATCTGGACGGCGCCGTCGGTGAGCATAACCCCTGCTTATACGTGATCGGTGACGGTATCTTGATCTCTTGTGGCGAACCCGCCAGTAAAGGAATGTATCTGTGATGTTGAGCCTTAAAGAACACCCACAACGTGCGTTTCGGCTGGCCCTGCTAACCCTGCTGTTAGCGCTCATCGCCTGTAACCTACCGCTTATCGGGCCAGTGGGTGAGCAGGCCGCCCGTCCTACGGCCACGCCGGACATCTCAAGGCTGCCACCCACTGCCCCTAAAGTGGTGGCTCAGCGCCCCTATCCGGGTGAGGAACTGCCGTTGGACGGCAGCGTGGACATCTACTTTGACCAACCCATGAACCGCCAGAGCGTGGAAGGGGCGCTCAGCTTTGAGCCGGCGCTGGATGTCACGCTGACGTGGGTGGACGATGCCACTCTGCGCGTGACGCCCAAAGCAGGGCAGCTGAACCGCGCCGCCCGCTACAAGATCACAGTCGGCGAGAGCGCCCAAGCCGCCACTGGCCTGACCATGGAGGTCCCCGCTGAGGTAGAGGTGCAGACGGTCGGCTTTTTGGAGGTGGGCGAAGTGGTGCCCGCCCCCAATGCGCAGGGCGTGGAGACTGATGCAGTCATCACCGTCTTCTTCAACCGTCCGGTGGTGCCGCTGGGTATCGCCGAGGACACCCCCGGCCTGCCGCAGCCGCTCACCTTCTCGCCAGATGTGCCCGGCACGGGGGAGTGGATCAACACCAGCATCTACATGTGGCGGCCCAGCCAGCCGCTGGCAGGGGCGACCACCTACACTGTCACCGTGCAGGCAGGCCTGACTGACCAAACCGGCGGTGTGCTGGAAGAACCCTTCACGTGGTCGTTCACCACGCTGCCGCCGGAGATCGTCTCGGTGGCGCCGGCAGCCAACGAGGTGGACGTAGCACGCGATGCCGTGGTGACGGTCACCTTCAACCAGCCGATGGACCGCCAGAGCACCGAGGCCGCTTTCTCCCTCACAGACGGCAACGGGACGCCCATCGCTGGCAGCTTTGAGTGGAGTGAAGAGGATCGCATCCTCACCTTCCGTCCGGCAGAGCTGCTGCCCTACAACGGGCGGCTTTTGGCCAGCATCCGCGAGACGGCGCAGAGCGCCAGCGGAGGGGTCACATTGGGCACAGCGTTGACGTGGACCTTTGATACAGTCTGGGCGCCCGCCGTGATCGGCTCCAGCCCGGCTGATGGTGAGGAGAGCTTCCACGTGTGGGGTGGCATCCACTTCTTCTTCAGCGCACCGATGGACGAGGATACGTTGACGGAGGACCTGGTGACCTCCAACCCCGCCCTGCCGGAAGAAGCGACCTTCTACTACAACAGCTACGACCGCTCATGGAACATCAACGCTGCGCTGGAGCCATCCACCACCTACACGGTGACGCTGCGGCCCAGCGCGGCTGACCCCTACGGAACCGCCATTACCCAGCCCTACACCATCACTTTCATCACCGGCCCACTGGACCCGCTGGTGCAGCTCAACACGCAGGGCATCTACGGCCTCTATGACGCCAACCGCCCCACCGAACTGTTTGTGCTCTACCGCAATGTGAGTTTTATCAACTTTGAACTGGCGCGCATCTCGCTCAACCAGTTCGCTCGCCTCAGCGGCCCGGGCGGCTGGGAGGCACTGGAGAACTTCACCCCTAATCCCGGCGATGTGGTGCGCACATGGTCCATTCCGGCAGAGGGAGCGCTCAATGAGGCGGTGTACGTGCGCGTGCCCATTGTCTCCGAACAGGGCGGCTCGCTGGAGCCGGGCCTCTACTTGCTGACGGTGGACGCCCCTGAGGTGCAGCGCATCCGCCACTTTATGCTGGTGGTGACAGCCAACCTGACCTACAAGACCAGCTTCGGCGAAGCGCTGGCGTGGCTCACCGATCTGGAGAGCGGGCAGCCCCTTTCCGGCGTGAACGTGCGCTTCTATGATGATAACTTCAACCTCTTTGCCGAAGGGGTTACCGGTGCAGACGGCACGCTGGAAGTGGCACGGCCCGCAGTGGATTACCTCTACCAGCTGAGCTACGCCGTCGCCGAAGGGCAGGGCATCTTTGCTCTCGCCATGAGCCAGTGGGATGATGGCATCCAGCCCTGGCAGTTCGGCAACATCCCCGTGCAGTACGATGCTCAGCGCTACTCGCTCTACCTCTATACCGATCGCCCTATCTACCGCCCTGGGCAGGAGGTCTTCTTCAAGGGTGTGGTGCGCACGAGGGATGACGCCACCTACTCGCTACCCGGCCTGAACAACGTGCATGTGGTGGTGCGCGACGATCAGGGCAACACCATCTACGAGAACGACCTGCCCTTAAGTGAGATGGGCACCTTCAACGGCTCCATCACATTGGATCAAGAGGCAGGGCTGGGCTACTACAACCTTGAGGTCAGCCGCGAGGACATTAACCTCTACAACAGCATCGGCTTTCAGGTTGCAGAGTACCGCAAGCCGGAATTTCTGGTCTCCGTCACGCCGCAGGCCAGTCAGGTGCTGGCGGGCGAGGAGATCGTCGTCAACGTGAGCGCCCAGTTCTTCTTCGGCGGGCCAGTGAGCGATGCCGAAGTGCAGTGGACGGTGCTCTCCGATCAGTACTTCTTTGAGTACAAAGGCCCCGGCAACTACAGCTTCTACGAATGGGAACAGGATCAGCGCTATGGCATGGAATTCATCCCCGGTTTTGGCGAGGTGATCGCCGAAGGCGAGGGGCGCACCGATGCCAATGGCCAGTTCGTCATCCGCCTCCCTGCCAGCCTAGAGGATGTAAGTGGTAGCCGCCGCTTCACCATTGAGGCCACGGTGACGGACGTCAACGAGGTTTCCGTCTCCGGGCGTAGCGAGGTGATCGTACACCGAGGGCGCTACTATGTGGGCGTCAGCCCCGACACGTACATCGGCCGGGCCGGCGAGCCGATCTCCGCATCGTTGATCGTGGTGGACTGGGAAAGCAAGCCGGTGCGGAACCAGCAGGTGACGGTGGAGCTGGTGAAGCAGGTGTGGCGCAATGTGCGCGAGGAAGACGAGTTGGGCCGTACCCAGTGGACGTGGACGCTGGAGCAGCGCCCAGTGGGCGAGCCAATCACCGTGACAACGGACAGCGAGGGCAAGGCACACGTGACCCTCACACCACCCGAGGGAGGATCGTACAAGATACGTGCCAGCGTCACCGACCCGCAAGGCAACACCCAGCGCGGCAGCGCCTTCGTGTGGATCAGCGGCGATGAGTTCGTCGTGTGGCGGCAGGCCAACAATGACCGCATTGACCTCATCGCCGATAAGGACACCTATCAGCCCGGTGAGACCGCTGAAATCCTCATCGCTTCGCCTTTCCAAGGGCAGGACGTGCAGGCGCTGATCAGCATTGAGCGCGGCAGCATCCTGCGCTACGAGGTGATCACGCTGCCCAGCAACTCCTACGTGTACCGCCTGCCCATCACGGGCGATCTGGCGCCTAACGTGTTTGTCTCAGTAGTGCTGATCAAGGGCGTGGATAGCACCAATCCCGTGCCGGCCTTCAAGATGGGGCTGGTCAAGATCGGCGTGGACCCCGTGGAGCAGACCATCCAGCTGACCGTGACGCCCGACCGTGACCACGTTGGCCCGCGTGAGGAAGTGACCTACACCGTTGAGGCGCGCGATTTTGCCGGCCAGCCGGTGGATGCGGAGGTCTCGCTGGCGCTGGTGGACCTCGCCACGCTGTCGCTAGCACCGCCTAACAGCGGCCCCATCCGCGATCACTTCTACGGCAACATAGGGCTGGGCGTGCTGACCGCCGTGCCGATGACGAATCTGGTGGATCGGCTCAACCAGCAGCTGTTTGACCAAGGCAAGGGCGGCGGAGGAGGCGGCGCCGAGGGCTTCTTTGACATCCGCACCGAGTTCCGCGACACAGCCTACTGGTCGGCAGATGTACGCACTGGCAGGGATGGCGCGGCAACGGTGAGCATCACCCTGCCCGACAACCTCACCACGTGGCGCATGGATGCCCGCGCTATCACGGCGGACACGCTGGTAGGGCAGGCGCAGGTGGATATCGTCGCCACCAAGCCGCTTTTGGTGCGCCCGCAGACGCCGCGCTTCTTCGTCGCCAACGATGAGGCCACACTCTCGGCGGTGGTGCACAACAACACCGAAGCTCCTTTGCGGGCGCGCGTGGCGCTGCAAGCGCAGGGCGTGACCATCATCGGCGCGGCGGAACAGGTGGTGGACATCGCTGCGGGCGGGCGCGTGGTGGTGGAGTGGCCGGTGGTTGTCAACCCCGATGCGGAGTGGGTGGACCTCGTTTTCTCCGCTGAAGGTGATAACCTGCGCGATGCTTCCAAGCCGCCATTGGGCGATCCGGCGCACGATCAGATGCTGCCTGTGTACCACTACGAAGTGCCGGAGACGGTGGGTACCGCTGGGCAGATCGTTGGGGAAGGGCAGCGTAACGAGGGCGTTGTCCTGCCGCCCACCTACGAGGTAACGCAGGGCAATGTCACGGTGCGCGTGGATCCCTCGCTCGCAGCGGCCACGCTGGACGGCCTGACGTGGCTGGAGCACTTCCCCTATGAGTGCACCGAGCAGACGGTAAGCCGCTTCCTGCCTAACGCGCTCACCATGCGGGCGCTGCGCCGCTTCGGCATCCGCGATGCTGAGCTGGAGAACCGCTTGAATGAGCAGATCAGCGTTGGCCTGCAGCGCCTTTACGCCCAGCAGCACGTGGACGGCGGCTGGGGGTGGTTCGTAGAGAGTCCCAGCAACCCCACCGTCACGGCCTACGTGGTGCAGGGGTTGGTCGCTGCCCGCGAGGCGGGCTACACAGTTGAGGAGCGCGTGCTGCAGGACGCCCTTGCCTATCTGCGCGGGCAACTGGTGCCGCTCAGCGCGCTGGATGAGCAGCATAAGCTGCACACACAGGCCTACGTGCTCTATGTGCTGGCGCTGGCCGGTGAGCCAGATGCCAGCCGCACGGTGCAGCTCTATGAGGCGCGGCAGGGGATGCAGCACTTCGCCCGCGCTCTGCTCGCCCAGACGCTGTGGATGATCGATCCCGCCGATGCACGGCTGGAGACGCTCAAATCGGACCTCGTCAACGCGGCCATCCTCAGCGCCAGCGGCGCACACTGGGAGGAAGCCTCTGACGACCGCTGGAATTGGAACACCGACACGCGCTCCACAGCCATCATTCTGGATACGTTCGCCCGCCTGTGGCCTGAGAGCGAGCTGGCCCCCAATATCACCCGCTGGCTGATGGTGGCACGGCAGGGCAGCCACTGGGAAACCACGCAGGAAACAGTATGGGCGTTCATCGGCCTCACCGATTGGATGGCTGCCACCGGCGAGCTGGACGCCAACTACACGTGGCACTTTGAGTTCAACGGGCAGACTTACGCGGAAGGGACGGTGACGCCGGAGACGGTGCGCCAGTCGCAGGTGATCACGATTGATGTGGCACAGTTGCTGCGTGGTGTGGTCAACCGCTTCACCTTCATCCGTGGCGAAGGGACGGGGCGGCTGTACTACACAGCGCACCTGACAGCCTACCTGCCCGTGGAGGAGATTGATGCACTGAGCCGCGGCGTGATCGTCAGCCGCCGCTATCTGGATGCGCAGGGCAACCCTGTCACCGAGGGACGGGTGGGCGATGTGATCACCGTGGAGGTGACGATCGTCGCACCGCACGACCTGTACTACGTGGTGGTGGAAGACCCCTTCCCAGCGGGCGCGGAGGCGGTGGACGTGAGCCTGCTCACCGAGAGCGTGCTGGGCGAGCCTCCGATGATCAGGCCCGATGATCCACTGGCGAAGGGCTGGGGCTGGTGGTGGTTCAGCCAGACCGACCTGCGCGATGAGAAAGCGGTGCTCTTCGCCGACATGTTGCCGAGGGGCACATATCAGTATACCTACCAGATCAGGCTGGGGACGGTAGGGCGCTTCCGCGTCATCCCCACCGTAGCGCGGGAGTTCTACTTCCCGGAGGTGTACGGACGCGGTGAGGGGATGCTGTTTACCGTGCTGCCTGCTCACTGAGCAGGCTGTGAGCGTGCTGTAAAAAAGTCCCACCGGCGACCGCGTTGGAGAGAGGCGGTCGCCGGTGGGGTGATCGCACAAGTCCTGCCCTCTGCGCCTATCCTCACACAAGGGCGCACTGCCCCAAGGCGATAGCACCACACAGACCGGCCTCATCCCCCAGCAATGGGGGGACAATGTAACGCTGGATGGCGTCCTCACCCAGCGTGGAGGAAGCAATATAGCCGTTTAGGGCAGCCCGAACCTTCTTGCGGACAAGGCTAAAGAAGCGTTCTTCACCCAGCCGCCCGGCCTTCCTCACGCTACCGCCTACGATCACCCGCTGCGGTGAGAGTACGCAGATGATGTTGGCGATGGCATAGGCCGTGTACTGGGTGACCAGCTCCCAAACGGGATGGTCGGGTGCGAGGCTCTCGGCGGGGAGGCCGGTGCGTGCCTTGATGGCTGGGCCGGAGCACAGCCCCTCCCAGCAGGCGCCGTGATAGGGACACGCCCCGCTGAACGTATCCCCGGCTAGACGCGGCAGGAACATGTGCCCCATCTCGGGATGCATGAGGCCATGCAGCAGATGCCCGCCGGCCATCCCCCCTGCCCCGATGCCCGTCCCCAAAGTGATGTACACAAAGTCGCTTAGGCCCACGGCGTGGCCCCAATAATACTCCCCGAGGGCGGCCCCGTTGACGTCCGTATCAAACCCAACGGGGAGGTTACCCAGCGCCTGCTGGATGTAGCCCGCTACGTCGGTATTCTGCCAGCCCGGCTTGGGAGTGGAGGTGATGTACCCATAGGTGGGGGAATCGGGGTTCAGGTCAAGTGGGCCGAACGAGGCGATCCCCACCGCCTGCAGCTTGCCGTAGGTCTTCTCTTGTTGGATCAACCACTCAGCAACCTCGGCAAGCAGGCGAGCAGGGTCGTTGCCGGTGGGAAACGTATGGCGGGCCAGGATGCGCTCCCCCGGCCCTGTGCCGACAGCACACACGAACTTGGTTCCACCGGCCTCTACGGCCCCCACCAGAACATCCTGACGATGGCGATCCATAAACATCTTCTCCCAGAGCTCGCAAGGATGCCAACGGGGATCATCCCCTACCCCGATCTGCTATTTTCGCCCTGCAGCGTGGAAGGGTCAACCCCAGCATGTCCTTCCCGTTCTTGTACATCTCTTACGGCGCGCTAATGTCCTTCTTACAATTTCGGCCTATATGAGAATCGGACTCTGCGATAGGTAGGAGGTGGTACGATGTCGCAGCTGATCCCGTTCCGTGAGGACGATCCCTTCCGTGAGATGATGCGCATGATGGATGCCATGCGCAACTGGATGGAGCGCGCTTTCCTCGCGCCGTTCACCACGTGGCCGACTCTGGCGGAAGTGAGCACGCTGGCCGTCAACGTGCGAGAGGATGAGAACAACATCGTGGTAGAGACGGCCATCCCGGGCGTGAGCGAGAACGACATTGACATCAACGTACAAGGCGACACCTTGACCATCACCGCTGAGGCCAAGGGTGGGCGCGAAGAAAGCCGTGAAGGCTGGCACCTGCGCGAATTACGCTACGGCAAGTTCTCGCGTGCGGTGCGGCTGCCCGCCGAAGTCAACGCCAATAAGGCTACGGCGGAGCTGAGCAACGGCATCCTGACGATCACGCTGCCCAAGGCCAAGCCCAGCCCGGTGCACAAGATCGCCGTCAAGGCGGGCAAGCTGCTCAAGAGTGGCAAGTAATCGCCAGCGCATCAGCGGGGCGACCCATCCAAGGTATGGGTCGCCCTTGTCTTTTTAACTGTAAAGATGTCTGGGGCTTTTACCCTCGGCACCTTTTGCGCCCCTGCGGTTTGAAACCGGCGCCGCCTCACCGAGCAACGCCCACCCTCCGAAAGGGTTATTATAAGTGGCTCTTAAGATCGCTCCTTGTCTGCTTCCTGTCACCGAACAAGGAGAGAAGCCATGAGTGCCCCCGTCCACGTCTCACCTGTGCGCAGCGAGCGCGATCTGCGCGCCTTTGTGCGTTTCCCCTGGCAGGTCTACCGGGGCGACCGCAACTGGGTGCCGCCGCTCCTCACCGAACGCCTCCACCGCCTTGATCCGACCCACAACCCCTTTTTTGAACACGCTGAGGTGGAGCTCTTCCTCGCTTGCCGCAACGGCAGGGTGGTTGGCACCATCGCCGCCTTTGTGGATCACCGCCGCAACGAGCGCTATGGGGAGCAGATCGGGGGGTTTGGGTTTTTTGAGGTGATCAACGATTACGCCGTCGCCGAGCAGCTGCTGGATGCCGCCTGCCGGCGCGTGCGTGAGTGGGGGATGCAGGGCATCCGCGGGCCGACCAACTTCGGCATGATTGACGAGCCGGGCGTGCTCATCGCCGGAGCGGATTGCCCTCCAGCGCTGCTGGAGGCGCATACCCCGCCCTACTACCGCGAGTTTCTGGAGCGCTATGGCATGGTCAAGTACCGCGACCAGTATGCGTGGCGCGTCTCGCTGCCTGAGCTGGGGCGCAACTTGGAGCGCATCCCCGAGCAGGTTTGGCGCGTCTTTGAGGCCGCCCGCGCGCGGGGCGATGTGCGCGTTCGCCATCTGCGCCTGGAGGATTGGGAGCACGAGGTAGCGCTCGTCCACGAGCTGTACAACACCTGCCACCGCCATGTGCCCGACCATATGCCCATGACGGCGGAGATGTTCCGCCGCTTCGCCAAGCGCATGAAGCCGCTTCTGGACCCCGATCTCGTGCTCTTTTTAGAGGCCGATGGCAAGACGGTAGGTTTCTTCGTCGCCATCCCCGATTTCAACCGCGTGCTGTGGCACCTGAACGGGCGGCTGTGGCCCTTCGGTTGGCTGAAGATGCTGTGGTACCGGCGGCGCATTGATCAGATTAGCTTCAAGCTAATCGGGGTGCTGGAGGAATACCGGCGGCAAGGTCTTGATGTGCTGATGTGGCTGGAAGCCGTCCGCGTGGCGGCGGCCAAAGGCTACCGCTGGTTGGATGGCTCGTTGACCTCCGAACTTAACACGCCTGTGGTGCGGCTGGCCGAACGCTTGGGCGCAGAGCGCTACAAGCATTATCGCCTCTATCAGATGTTGTTCTGAGCCTGACCCGCCGGAGGTTGCGAGATGGCTAAATCCCCTCACCTCACCAAAGAGATGACGGTTGGGCAAGCCCTGCGCATCACCGCTGGGCGTTTCCCCCTGCGCTTGGCGCTCGTCAACGGCGGGGAGCGTGTGACCTACTGGCAGCTGTTGGGGCGCGTGCGGGCGCTGGCGGGTGCCCTGCACCGTCTGGGCATCGGCAAGGGTGACCGTATCGCCACGTTGCTATGGTCAGAACCGGCCTTTGTGTATGTCTTCTTCGCTGCCGCCGAACTGGGCGCCGTTATCGCCCCCTTGCCGCCCCGCCTGCGCCGCGAACAGTTGGAGTCCTTCCTGCGCGAGCTACAGCCCGCGCTGGTGGTCGCCTCCAGCGAGATGGAAGTGCCTGACGGGCTGGAGGCCCTGCGCACCCTTCAGCGCGAGATACCCGCCATCAAACATATCCTGTTGACCGACAAACCAACGGAGGGACTGGATTTCCGCCGTATGCTCGGCGGGACACCCCTGCCTGATGCTGCTCGCCCGCCGCTCAGCGCCGATGAGCTGCTGGTCATCCTCTACACCTCGGGGACGACGGGACGGGCCAAAGGGGTGATGCATAGCCATCGCGGACTGATCAGTCCGGTCATTGCGAGCATTGCTCTGCGCGAGATGTGGGCGCGCCTGCTGCCCACGCCCAAGCGCTTGCACCGCTGGCTGCGGGCGCTGTTCCGCTACCGCCTGCGCCTCATCCGAGCAGCGGGGCGCCAGCAGGTCTTCCTCTCTGTGATGGGCATGCACACCATCTCCGGTTTGGAGTGCATGTTGCAGGCCCTGCTCATGGGTGACCGGCTGGTGTTGCTGCCACGCTTCCATCCCACGCGCACGCTGGAAACCATCCAGCGTGAACGGGTGACCATTCTCATCGGGGCGCCGGTCTCCTATATGGCCATGCTGCGCGCCAGCGACTTTGAGCGCTATCGGCTCTCTTCCCTGCTTATCTGCGCCACTGGCTCGGCGCCCTGCCCGCCGGAACTGGCGCGGGAGATTCAGCGGCGTTTCCGCTGCGCGGTGCATATTGGCTTTGGCATGACGGAGCTGGGCGGCGGCGTGGCTGCCACCAGTTTGGACGACGCCCCCGATCGGCAGGCGGAGACCGTTGGGCGGCCTATGCCGGGCATGGAGGTGCGCATCGTGGACGAGCAGGGCCGCCCCCTGCCCCCTGGCGAGGTAGGCGAACTGGTATGCCGCAGCGATAGCCTCATGTTGGGTTACTTTGGTGCGGCAGATAACCCCAGCGGCGTGATGATAGACGGCGAGCGCTGGCTTTACACCGGCGATCTGGCGGTGATGGATGAGAGGGGCTACCTGCGCATCGTGGGCCGCAAGAAGGACCTTATCATCCGCGGCGGGCAGAATGTCTATCCGGCCAAGATTGAGCGGCATCTGATGGCCATGACGGGCGTGCGCGAGGCGGCGGTGGTCGGCGTGCCGGATGCGCTGGGCAGCGAGACCATCTGGGCCTTTGTCATTCCGGAGGACGGCACACCGCTTAACCCGCTGGATGTGGTAGCCCACTGCCGCACCGCATTGGAAGCCTACGAGATCCCTGAGCAGGTGCGCATTGTGCCCGATTTCCCCCGCACCTCAACCGGCAAGCCTCAGAAGCACATCCTGCGCGAGATGGCCCTCAAGGAGCAGAGAGCAGATGGCACAAAAGAGCAACCGTGAACTCACCTTTGAGGAGTTTCAGGCCGTGCTGGCCGAGGAATTGATGCTGCCCAAGGAGAGCCTGACGCCGGAGGCCTCGCTGATCCGTGACCTGCAGGTAGACTCATTGGCGCTGGCTTCCATGATGTTGCGTATGCAGGAACTGGGCATCATGATCCCCATTGAGCGCGCTTGGGAAATTGAGACGGTGGGCGACGCCTACCGCGCCTATCTGGAGGGCCTGCGGGGTGAGGAGGCTTAGCCGTCTTGCAGGCCCCACCCCGTCTCTAGCTCCGATGACCACGCCCTCAAGGTCTGGGACCTGCAAAGTGGACGCCTGGCACGCTCGTTGGAAGGCCACACCGGTTCGGCGTATGCCGTGGCGGTGACCCCCGATTGGGTGCATTGCCGTCTCCGGCTTCCGGGGATAAGATTATCAGAGTCTGAGACTTGGCAAGCGGCACCGCGCAGTTGCTCTTCTGGAACAATGTCTCCATCTCTTGTCTGGCTCTCCCCTGACGGGCAGGCACTGGTCTGCAGGGATAAGGCCGGGCGGGTGTGGATTTTTGAGTGGGTGTGGTGAGGGGGGATATCTCTCAATGGGAAACGAGGCGGATGCCCAAGCCCGCTGGATTGAGCCGAGACGGAAGGTCGCCGGACGGACCGACCGGCAGGGGACGCGGGAGTTCTCCCGCCACCGCAACCACCGGTCACAACATTGAAAAGCGCTAGGCAGCGCTCTGCTTGAAGGAGCGATTCTGTGGAGGAATCCTTTGTTCAACCCGGCGTTATCCTTGAGGGAGAGGTCTTACCGGAGCCGATCCGGGTGGTGCTAGTGCAACCCATCGGAGTGAACCTGAAGGTCGGAGGACAGGGGCTTCGCACCCGGCAGTACCACGAGCGTCTTCTGAGCCCGGACCAGGTCCGTTCCCTCCAGATTATCCCCGCCGAGGCCCCGTTTGACGGCGATGCCCTACGGTTTCGGCTGGGAATTGAAGCGGCCCGCCTGGGTCTGGCCTGCGAGTACGACCCATATTTTGCCCTCTCTATCGCCCGCGTGGACCCGCTGCCCCATCAGCTGGAGGCGATCTACCATTCCATCCTACCTCTGCCCCGCATCCGATTTCTGCTCGCCGACGACGCCGGCGCGGGCAAGACCATTATGGCGGGTCTGCTCCTCAAGGAACTGAAACTCCGGGGACTTGTCACCCGGACCCTCATCGTCACGCCGGCCAACCTTGCCTTCCAGTGGCAACGGGAGATGCGAGACCGGTTCCGCGAGCGGTTTGACATTATCCGCGGGGTGGACCTGAGAAATGCCTACGGAGTGAATCCGTGGCAGGACAGGCCCCAGGTCATCACTTCTATGGACTGGGCCAAGCGGGAAGAAGTTCTGGAAAGCCTCGGCCGAACAACCTGGGACCTGGTCATCGTGGACGAAGCCCACCGGATGAGCGCGAGCGATCCGGAACACAAAACCGAGCGCTACAAACTAGGGGAACTCCTCTCCCAGAAGACCCACCATCTGTTGCTGCTCACCGGAACGCCCCACAAGGGCGATCCGGTGAATTTCTGCCTTTTCCTGCAACTGCTGGACCGGGATGTATACGGCGACGTTCGCAGCCTTCAGGAGGCGATCGCACGCAATCACGCTCCCTTCTACCTCCGGCGAACCAAAGAGGCGCTGGTGACGTTCCCCGATCCCGATACGGGCGCGGTCCGCAAGTTGTTCACCAACCGGGAAGTCCGCACGGTCCGATTTGAACTGGACGGCCAGGAGTTTGCGTTTTACGAAGCCCTGACCCGATATGTGCAGGACCAGTCCATCCGCGCAGCGGCCGACCCCTCCGCTCGCGGCCGGGTGCTGGGCTTCACGATGGCGATGTATCAGCGCCGGTTCGCTTCCAGCATTCACGCGGGAGTGGATAAGAAACTGGTTACAGGTAAAATAAGGGCATGAAAACATGTCCCCGTTGCCAAAGTACAGAGCGACAGGTGAAAGTCG
>FWPU01004081.1_pt1 | contig 34837 bp, 26 predicted proteins | sample 2228361 | NCBI WGS metagenome assembly FWPU01 (sample SAMEA103939777, study PRJEB20133) | metagenome
CCGAAGACTGCAAAGACCGCCGCTATCCCGCGGTAACTCAAACCCAATACCCAGCACAAGGCGGCCAGCTGGCGCAAGCGCTGGCTTTGGTCGGCGAGATCCACCCGGCGGGCGTGCTGCGCGCCCTGTTGGTTTCCGGGCAGAACCTAAAGAGGCTCAAGGACCGCCTGCTGGAGCGCACCTTCGGCCAGGGGCAGCTCGTCTGGCAGGGGTTGACTTTGTAGGAAGACCTCCCGCAGGCCTGGAGCCTGCGGGAGGTGATGTTCTAGTTGCCAGCGGAAAAATAACCAGCCTCATAGAATTCCTGTATGGCTTGTATGGAATGAACATCACCTTTTGCCCCGGCTTCAGGTTGAATTGCTCGCCAACCTGGTGTGGGATGACGATCTGATATTTGGAGGAAATGGTGGTTAAAGCATCCATAGCCCTCGGCGAGATTAAATTCGCCGTGCCCTTCGTAATAATTCGACAAGAATAACAACCGTTTCCTGACCAAAAAACTCCGTGTTGGAAACACCTACCCCATCGGCATCATCTGGTCCATGATCATGTAATTGCGCATCATCGTCATATCCTCGTGCTCCAGGATGTGGCAGTGATACATGTACATGCCGGTGTAAGGCTCGAACTTCATGGCGATCTTCACCCGTTCTCCCGGCCAGACCAGGACGGTATCCTTCCAGCCGCTGTTCACCAGGCCTTGGTTGATGGTCGCGTAACTGCTCGTCCCGGGGGACTTCCGCCCGACGACCTGGAATTGGACATTATGCATGTGCATCGGGTGCGGGATAGGCGAGTTGTTTATCCACTCCCAGGCCATGGTCTCGCCCAGATACACCATTTCATCATCAGCGATCCCTTCCATCTCGAATACCCGCCCGTTGATCGTCCAGACCATCTGCCTCTTCTCCAGGGTGAACGGTCGCGGCGAGGCGAAATTAGATACGTTGCTGGCATCGAACCTCACCGAGAGGGGGGCAACGGTTCAAGAACCGGCTTGACCGAGGCTCTCCTGCCCACGTTGACGGTGAGGATATCGAACGCTGCACCCATTGGAAGCGAAGACCCCATGCCCCCGCCACCATGACCCTGTCCGTGCATCCCACCTCCGCCGCCTCCTCCGCCACCACCCCCACCCCCCATACCGGGGTCAAAGGAAAGGCTGCGCAGAATCACTTGCTTGCGGGCCAGCTGGCTGAAATCTACCCACAGGTCAATCCGTTCGCCGGGCATCAGCATGACGTAATTCCTGGTCTCCACAGCTGGAAGCAGCCCGCCATCCGTCCCGATGACCGATAAGGGCATGCCGTTGCGCCAGCCCAGCTTAAAGGTGCGGGCATTGGAGCCATTAAGCACCCGGAAGCGGTAGGCACGTGGTTCCAACGAGAAGACCGCGTCCGGCTTGCCGTTCACCAGGATGCGGTCGCCCAGGAACCCCCACATATTATGCGGCTGATAAAGGAACTGGTTATCTGCATCGAAGGCGCGGTCCTGGAAGATCACCGGCAGGTCGTGCGCGCCGGTGCTGGCGCCGGGAACGGCTGTCTCCTCGGCAGCATCCCAGACATAGAAGAGACCCGCCATCCCCATGAGCACCTGTTCGGCGGTGCGCATGTGCGGGTGCGGGTGAAACCAGTGCGGCCCGGCGGGGTCGATCACCTGGAATTCATAGATCTTTGTCTGTCCCGCTCCTATGGCTTGCATCGGATGACCATCGCAGTCCTCGGGCACGCGCAGACCGTGGGGGTGGATCACGCTATCCTCCGCCAGGTTGTTGTGGAAATAGATGCGCAGCTTCTTGCCGCTCTGCACGCGCAGAATCGGCCCTAGATAGCTCCCAGGCACAGACTGCACGGTAACACCGGAACCGCTCAAGAGCTGCCCCTCGTAGCTCCACACGCGGGTCTGCGCTCCGGGCAAGATCTGCACCCATTTCTCGATTGCCGTGAGTGAAAGCTCCGCATCCGGCATGAAGTGTCCCGGCTCCATATCCATTTGGGTCAAGGCGCCCAACGGCGAGGCGCGGCGTCCGAACAGGTTGATGCCACTGCCGAACAGGATGGCGGCGCCGACGCCGGTAAAGCGGAGAAAATCACGTCGACTCAAAGCTTGTGATTTCATGTGTATGCTCTCCTTCTGGCGCAATGCTTCACTTTGCGCCTGCAATTGCGATCTGATTGTGAAATATATTACAATGATCCTGGCGTAAGAACGCCCTGGGGAGCTTTACCTGTTCCCCAGGGCAGCATGCCATGCCTTCCCTTCTATCCGTGGGGGGCTGCGAGAATGGCTATAGTCTTATCTACCTCCCCTCTCCTGGTGCTGCCGGGTCTGCCGGGCCGCAGCAAAGCACTGCAGGAGACAGAGAACCGGCAAAAGAGGAGCGGGCGCAACCTGGTGCAGGAAAAGTCACTCTACGTCTTTGTGCGCCATGACCGCGATGGCGAAGAACGATGCCCACTACATCGCAGCCTCCACGGCCCGGGACTTTGTCCGGGCCCGGGCGGTCGAAGCGGTTGGCGAAGAAGCGGCTGCGCAGATCAACTCCCATTCCTACCGGCATTACTTTGTCACCGTGGTTCTCTTAACGACCAATAATATCGAAAAAGCTCGCCGGATGGCCAGGCATCGGTGATCGTTCCAAAGCTGGTAAAAGCATGGTTAAATGGTCGTGAGGCGGTCAGACAACCGCCCCACAACCTAAGAAAAAGAGGCACACTGACTTGCGCCTGAACCTAAATCTACCAAAAGTTGAACCGAACGAATTTGAATTCCCAAAGCAATGCCCCCGGGAAGGATGTCCGGGGATGCGGTTTATGCCCCGACAGGAAGTGCGCAAGAAGCTCGTGGATGCGCAGCACCCTGAGGTAACGGCGTGGAGATGTGAATGCAAGCAATTTGGACATGTAATTCGCGTCTACCCGCAAGGGGTCAGTCAGAAGCAAATCTCGAAACGGGTAAACGGCATGGCGGTGATGCTGTACCTCTTGGGATTGAGCTACGGAGCGGTAGAGATTGTGTTGAACAGTCTTGGGATGGGGATTGGGAAAACGAGTGTGTATCGGGCAGTCCAGTCGGTAGCCGAGCAAGTGCCAGGGCTGAAGCGTGAAAAGCTGCTGAGTGGGTACAAGACCAAAGCGATTGGCGTTCCTGCCGAACAGGCCTTGGGGGACCTGGCTTCACTCCGGGAGATGATCCATTCCCGCCGCCCAGAAGACCAATCACGCCTGGAAGAGATTTATCTGCGCTATGCCAACGCTGGCAAACCAGGCAGAGGCCACAAACATGATGTGGCTTACCGGATGCGCAATCTTTTCATGGATCGCTGGAACCTCTGGCCTCGCCTGACTTTCTATCGAAATTGGAAGGATGAAGATGGAAAGGAGATTTTAGACGGCAGCAACAACCATTGCGAACGCGCCATTGGTTGGTGGATCAAAGAACGTTACCGCTCCATGCGCGGCTACAAGCAATCCCAATCTGCTTTTGGGGTTAGCCGCTTGATCGCTTTCGCCGGTAATCACCTTGCCGGCGGGTTGCGGTTGGCCGATTTGATGGCATAACCTGAGCAAAAAGCCCGCCGGTTTGCCGCCATCCGCGTTTGTTTACCGATCATTTACCAATTTTGGAACAGTCACAGGCATCGCAACATAGCCACGACACAGCTATATGCTAAAATCGATCCGGAGCTGGACCAGGATTACCACGAGATCTTTAACGCTCGATCTCATAAGAAGAAAAACTGAGCCGATTCATTTATCCCATACTGATCAAGATGATAACTTTTACACAAGTCCGTTGGCATCGAGCGATAAAGAATAAAGTCAAACGATTGAAGGATGCAGCCATGAACCTTTAAGCGAATCTCTTCTATTTGGTGAATCTTGGCCGGTTCAGATCAACCTAGCCGAATTGTTGTAAGTTACCCTGGTTTCTGGGCTTTGTGTATGTGTTAATAGCTATGCGCAATTAATCGCCAGAACTCATTACTTTTGAAAAACTCGATGAAGAATAAACAACGTGTGAAACACTCAATTCATTATCTGTGGCCTTTTAAGAGTTTCTGACTGTTGAATAGCCAATCACCTTCTTGTCCATTAAAAATTAAACCAAACTCAACTAGATCATAAGTGTCAACCTGGCCATTTTCAAAATAATAGCTGATTTCAACGTCTAATAATGCCTCACTTGAGCTTTGGCTCTTTATAACTATCGAAATTATCTTTACCTCTTTTATCTTTCCCCACCACTCAGTAAATGGACCATACCCGGTACTGTTATATGTATCCTTAAAATGTGGAGAAAGCATTGACCACGCCTTGTCATAATCTTGGTTATTGATAAGGGCAAAATAGTCTTGGACGAATTGATCTGGTGGTTTACTCGTTGATGAGGAAGGTGTTACCGAAGAAGATATCTTTGAAGCCGCTGACGTGGTTTTTGTAGGAATCGGGTGTTGCAGTGTTCCGGATGGCATAATTTCACTTGTCACATCTTCAGCCAATTGTTTATCAGTTGTTTCTGCGTCGGTACTAAAAAAGGTTGGAGTTGGATTGCGACTTGATTCAGCTAAGGTAACGCTGATTTCTGCATATATGGACTCGGAAGAGTTGTCGTTCTCAGGATTCGAATTCAGTCTTGGAGGGAAGATTTCGTTCCTAATCAAGGCCAGGAGATAAACAACGAACGAAACTAGAATAATTACTGCCAAATTATATCCCCACTTAAAGGAGCTCGATTTTGTAGATATCGGTGTGGTTGTTCCGGATGGATGTAAACGAGAACTAACAGGATGGATCGATGCAGCAGGTGTCGATTCCTGAGTAGATTGCAAATTGAATTCAACTCCATTTTGGAGTACATTGTCAATACTTGTAACACCCTTTTGGCTATTTTCGGACTCTTGCCAGACAACAGTCAGTCCTATCTCCACAATTTCTCCTAAGCTATTTACTATTTTTAACCAATCATGGAAGATAGCATTGTTGATAGTTGGTGGTCGTATTTTGACTTTTATAGTGGTTGGTTCTGTATCAAATCGTTCAGGGCTCACCTCAACCTGATCATTATTTACGATAATCTGCCCCGGCCCACATTCGACCTCAAAGCTACCAATTGCGAATTGACCAGGTGACACAGTTCCAAAATTAAGATCTGTATTACTTACTGATAGTTTACGACTGATTGTTGAAGAATCTATATTCAGTTGACCGGCTTCGGCCACTTCGGAAACATCTAATACTGCGCTGGCTTCGGTTACCCCCCCGCTGACGTAGTGCTTCAATCACAGCTTCTCGCATTTCAGGAGTAGGCGATTGGTAAACTCTCTCCAATAGTTGTTTCCATCGATTTAATTCTTGTAAAGTGGCTTCTGTTGTGTGGATGCCATCGGTATCAATGAGAACTCTTAATTGATCTTTGGTAACATTGCCAAATTTCGCCATCAGACGTGAAATGCTGCCGATTAAGGGCATTAGGTTTTCAATTTGATCAGGTGGTAATCTAGATGACATAAGTTCGATTGATTCCAGTCGTTCTTCTTTTATTGAGACCTCATAACTATACAGATGCTACTCGATTACACACCGAAAACCCAAAGTATCCATTGTCTTATTAGGCCTTTCACTCCTTCGATTGACTGTACGGACCCCACTCGCCGGGGTGTGCCATGAACCGCCTCGAACAACGCGGCGTTCTCCTGAGGCTGGACCAAGTGGATTTTCTTGAGGAGAAGATTTATAATATGTTTGGTCGAACCAATCCATAGTCCACTCCCAAACATTTCCGGCCATATCCAACACGCCGTAAGGACTAGCGCCATCAGGATAGGTTCCAACAGGAGCAGTATCGCGAAACCCATCATTTTGTGATGTATCACGCAAATCATCTGGACAGTTAAAATCACAGTAATTTACAAGTGAGCCTGAGGGTGGATTGTTGCCCCAAGCGAATAACCTCCCATCTGTCCCTCTTGCTGCTTTTTCCCATTCTGCTTCGGTGGGCAATCTTCCACCAGCCCATTGGCAGTAAGCGAGTGCATCATGCCAGGACACATTGATGACGGGAAAGTCATTGAACTGAGTGTTATTGAAATAATCTGATCGGGTGGCTGAAAATTCATATGCTGGTTTCGGACACTTCTTCTCTTCAACACATATCCTATACATTGCATTTGTAACTTCAGTTTTGTATATCCAGTAAGAGTCCAAGTAAACAAAGTGTGAAGGATACTCTGCACCATACCAGTAAGGATCCTCCTCAGGATTACTCCCCATTATGAATTCACCTGCGGGAATAAAGATTAATATTACACTATCCTTCGGGTTTACTCTTGAATCTGATACGATGCTGGTCGGAGAACGCGTTGACGGAGGTTTTCCGCCTGGTGTTTTAGTTAGCTCATTTTCCTCCCGAATTTCAGTTGGATGATTAGTAATTTGAACTTGCGACTCGGTTGGAGAGACCTGTTGAGCAATTACAGATTGGGTCATTGTTTGGACGGAGGTAACATCAGAGGTGATTATCTTTGTTTCGACTAAAATGGGTTCACCTTGCCGAGTTGGAGTGTTCTTCCCTCCGAAGATCAGAGTTAACAAAATCAACATAACCACAGTGCTTCCCAGGATAGCCAGTCCCGCGCCTCCTCCCAGCCACGGAATTGTAGACCATCGGACAGGTACACCAGCAGCCGATTTGCTAGTACTAACCTGTCTTGAAACTGTACTAAATTGGGAATCGCTGATTTCTTTAATGGGTAATATCGTGAGTTTTTGCCATTGAACTGTTAAGTTTATATTCAACAGTTCCCCCAAATCATTTTTTAATGTCAGATGATCGTGGAAAACCACCTCATCATCGATTGGGGGTATTATGCTGACGCGAAGAGTTGTTGGTCCAGCATCGAACTGCATCGGGGTCACGTCTATGGATTGGTTGTCGAAAAACGCCTGCCCGGGACCTCCGTAAACCTCCAATTCACGCACAGCCGTCTCACCGACAGGTAAGACACCAAAATCAATGTTTGTTATGCTTGCAGATAGCCGCCCGGTTTTCTTCTTTTCTAGCGGTTTCTGGTTGATCGAATCTGCTACAACAGATACAGCCAGAATTGCAGGTGCCTCTGCGATTCCTCTCTGATGAAGACTTTCAATCACCGCTTCCTGTATCTCAGAACTGGAGGATTCATATACTTTTTCAAGCAACCGTCCCCATCGACGGAGTTCTTCGAGAATTTCTGGTGAGTTTGGGAATTCTTCAGCCCCTAATAATAAATCCAGTTGGGCTTCTGTCACCTTGCCAAATCTACTGATTAACCTCGCAATGCTACCTAACATTGGGGTGATTTGACTAATTAGATCAGGTGACAGACGCGATGACATAGTTTTTAGCTATTTTCCCTACTCATATTACAAGGGATTAAACGTCATGAAGTGGCCTCGTTAGCACCTCTGATATTTACGGAGAAGGAATCAACAACACCTGCCTCGTTCTTATTAGATATGGTCTTGTCAGATTATTTGCTTCAGCAAGGATCGGCCAGAGGCTGGCATTGCCATATATCTTAAGAGCAATATGGGATAATGTATCGCCTTGCTGGACAACATAAGTTTTGCCAAGAGTTAGATCTCTGAGATCGATCATCTCTACCATTGGCACTGACCTGATCGTTGCTTCTACAAGATAGCGAGTCTGTATATTTGGAACCTCTCCAATCAGTCGAATGATCATACCCTCCTGTACAACATTGATTGGTAAATTAGCGAATTTGGGCTTAGCCCGCAAAGCTCTTTCCACAGCGGCCCTAAGTTCCGGGAAAGGAGTAGCGGCTGGCGAAGGTTCTGGGATAGTTGTGGGTAATTGCGTTGCCGTAGGCGAAGGTATCGGTGAAGGGATTAGTGAGCTTGATGTTACCATTATCTCGGGCGTTTCCAGTAGGGGGGTCGGCGTTGATAGCTGTGCAACCACGACCGGTATCCCTGCTGTAATGGTGGCTTGAAGTGCTTCTATGGTTGAAGTATAAATATTTGTGGAATCTTGCATCATCCAGGTTCTTTGGAATACAAACATTAAGATCAGTCCACCGACAAAGGCACCTATAGTCCTCGAAATGGTTCTCCAACGTTGAACGGTTTTTTGCCTGGTTAGCTCCTCGGTATGCTTCTGTTCTTCCGACTTTCTTGTTTCGGCCTGGGTTTTCTCCAGCTTCTCCAGGGAATCCAATCCGGCTTGCGCACTTGTTAATCCCGGAGATAATTCCAATGCGCTTTCCCAGAGGGCACGAGCTTTCTCATAATCACCCTTTTGGGCATAAAGCTTCCCCAGGACAATATGTGTATCAACGTGATGTGGAGCTATTCGTAAGGCCTGGTGGAGCCTCAATATTGCATCTTCCTTGTTACCTTGTTTAGCGAATTCCAAACCCTCGTTATAGTAAATGTCCGCCTGGGAGGACATGCGTAATAATGCAGCCAAATCCTCGCCACAGTCTGGACATATTGTAGATCCAGTCTGCAAAACCACACGACAAGTAGGACATGTAAGGCTGTGATACGCCATATTTCAGCTTTTCTTTTTATCTGATGGTCTAACAATTGGTGGAATGGCAATATTTTGTTTATCCAATTCCTGTTGCACCTCATCCCACAAGTCAAACAATGTATCGATGCCCTGACCCATGAGGGATTGATCGTTTGACTCAAACCCCTCATCCACATTCCGCAGTGCGCTATAAATTCGATGAGCGAGAGATGGAGAAAGCGAATTTTGATTCGCAAAGGTGCGGCTGTAAATAACAAGCAGAAGAGGCGATGGCAATTGATTAATAGCCTCACTCGCTACATTAGCGATGGTCTCTGCAGACAACCAATTACCTCTCTCCCTAGCTTCGTGTATTCCCTTCTCCCATTCAATTAATTGTTCTCTCTGAGATTGCGAAAGGTATTTTCCACCATTAACGAGTGTCGCTGTAATGAATGCAGAGGACCCTCGAATGCTGCTGGCAATTTCAGTAAATTTGTCGATATTCTCAAGGAGCGAATCAAGAGCTTGTCCGTTTAAGCCATTCCCTTCAATTAAGGTTTGATCTAATTGGTCTATTATCTTGTTAAAATTAATCCATTCCGCTTCTGTGAGTTCTTCCTCCCATTTGTCAATAAATCGAGTTACTTTCTCACGGTATTCCTCTATCCTGCGTTTTTTCTCCGGATTAATCTCGTATCTACGGATCCTGACATTCTTGGCCTCGCCCTTTGAAGTACGGAGTTTAACTGCAACGGTAAGGGTCCTATCAGCATCTAAGCCCAACCCAATCGAGACAGGCGTATCCCGTGGCAAACCTTCTGGCAGGCCCATCGTCACGATACCGAGCAGTTCATTCTGGTTTGCAACTGGATTTGCTCCTTCATAGATATATACCTCTAACCGCCGTTGGCCAGCTGTTGAGGTATAGAATTCACGCCGGATTGGTTCTTCAATCGGATAGTGTGTCCCTTTCGGAATAATTATTGCCATTTGCCTGTCTTCCAATTCGATCCCTATATCCTTAGGGGTTACATCCAACGCGTTCAGCATATCTAGACCGCAGCTCTGGCAACTGGGCACACCGGGAGGATTTAATTCGCCACAGTGAGGGCACTTCAGTCCACCTTGTACAAGGGTTTTCCTACAATGTTCACAGATAATGCTATTAAGCTTATTAGGCTTGCCACAATGTGGGCAGGTTTGTGATGTTTGCACACTAACCGGGGTTGTCTGCCGTGGTGGGACAAACGATGCTGATTGATTAAACACATGCCCACACTTCCAGCAAGCGTTTTCTCCAATATCGGATAGCATAAAGCATTCTGGGCAACCGACCTTGTCATTCTCATAAAGAGAAGTTCCACAGTCTCTGCACTGTTCAATATTGATGGGATTTTTTGCCTGGCATTTTGGACATTCAATCTCGCTTAGGAGGGCCGTCTGAATCGCAGCACCAACAGCTACACATTGCATTGGGTTAACATCTTTTCGTATTTTCCCCTGGCCAAAAACACCCTGCAACATTTCTTCTACTCGCGGGATCAAAGTCGAACCTCCAACGAGTAAAATATTATCGATAATTTCTGGCGAAAGACCTGCATCTTGGATTGCTTTGTGGGTTAAGTCAATCGTCCTATCAAGGTAATGTTGAATGATTTGCTCAAGCTCACCACGTGTGAACTCCAACTCCAGATTTACCGCGCTTAGACCGAGATTCGGAATCAACACTTCCTGGCTGAGTTGACTGGAGAGTTCAATTTTGACCTCTTCAGCGGCTATTCTTAGTGTCTGAAGAGCACGTTTGTCTTGATGAAGGTGCACGCCGTACTGTTGGGCTGTTTCTCGTAGCAGGCGTTCCATCACCAGCCGATCAAAATCGTCTCCCCCTAACAGATTATCCCCCTCGATCCCGAGCACCTGCACGAGTCCTCCAACCATAAGTAAGATCGAAATATCAAAAGTGCCACCACCCAGGTCATATACAAGTACGGTCTTACCTTCATGGGTCTGATCGCGGTTAAGGCCGAATGCCAAAGCTGCCGCAGTGGGTTCATTGATAATCCTTAAAACACTCAACCCAGCCAATATCCCTGCTTCACGCGTAGCGGCAACCTGCCGCTCTCCGAAATAAGCTGGTACAGTGATGACTGCGCGCTTTATCTGATCTTTCGTACGCTCTTCAGCGTCTTTTTTCAGACTCCACAAGATAAGTGAAGAGATCTCAGAAGGGGAATACTCACCTCCTCCAAGCCACACCCTGACATCACCAGCGGGTCCCTCAGAAATTTTATAAGTGACGAGTTGAAGGGCCTTCTGCACATCTGGATCTGCAAACATTCGTCCCATGAAGCGCTTAATGGAATAGATCGTATCATCTGGGTAAAGGAAAGCCCTGGCCTTAGCTGCTGTTCCGATAAGTAGTTCCCCCTTCTTTCCTCGTCCCACTACGGAGGGAGTTAAATCCCTGGCTTCACGATTGACAACGATTTCGGGGGCACCCCTATGTATTTGGGCCATAACTGAATTCGTTGTTCCCAAATCAATCCCCAGTGTGCGCGGCATACTTGATTCTCCTCAGGTTTTATAAGACCAATTTCACTCGCTTCGATGAGAAACAACAACTTTCGCTCTACGAAGCACTTCTTGGTTCCAAATATATCCCTTAATAATCTCATGGATTACCGTCTCATCGGGAAGTTCTTCCTTCATCTCGTAATCTTCAATGTCTGCTAACATTGGATCTAAGGGTTTACCAATCAAATCCAGAGGGACAACCCCAGCCTTGATTAGCTTTTGCATCAGAAGTTTCAGCGTGATTTCGATGCTCTTTTTTAGACGCTCGTTTGATTCTGGAGAAGGAGGCCAGCCAAGAGACTGGCTATGGAGGATACGCTCTAATGCATCAACGATTTCAAGCAATCCCATGAGAAACTCGCGCTGGTTCTTGTATCCATCTGTTTGCTGTTTTTCCAATTGAATAACGAGTTGACTGTTACGGATCAGCAATTTTTTGTATTCCTCGATTGGGTCCGCTCTAAGAGCGGCTTCGGGTATCGGATGGGGGCTTTCTACGATTTCAAAAGGATCCTCCATGATGTTACCTCTATGACGAAATAGAAAGAGGGGTGAAGGTGGTCCCGAGTTCCTGATACTGGTCAGTGGTTTCCAAAGAGAGTGGACAATCTGGAGGTGAACGAAAATCAGCATTTGTGCCCACTTTTGCGAGATCCGTGAGCTCCGGAGTAATGGGCAAGGGATTGATGACATCCGGTAAAAAATAATATGGGGGTAATTGGGACATGAAATCCCGAATCGCAGCCGTATCACTCAGGTCGTAACGTACTAAGAGATCATATTCGGCCCGCTTACGGGCGTTCCTCAGCTCACTGAATACTTTCGCGAGTATGCCAGGAGGAAATCTTTTATTTTTTATAGCCTGGGGATATGCTTTAATGATCTCATCAATGGTAGCATCTGGGGAGATCTCTAAAATTTCAAAAGGGGATCGATCTGGGTATGGCATGTAAAGTCCTCCTCGTTCACGATATATTATTTAGCAAGGTTCGATATTTGCTATTATATGGATCGTGCCGGATAGCTTCTCTGAGATCCTGTTGGGCACCCCAACGATCGCTCCGCTGAACCTTCTGATAAGCACGTGCAACATATACTTGTGCAAGCACCTTGTGTGTTTCCGGAGTGTCGTTTAAATAGAGAGATTGCTGTAATTGGTTTATAGCTTCATCGAAACGCTCCTGATATGCTAGAGATACACCATAATTGCGATATAAAACGCTTAGTGCTCGACTGATATCAGGATCGTTATCGTAGTTCATAGCCTTTTTAACTAAATTTATCGCTGGTTCAAACTGGGACTTCCTTGAATACTGGCTTGCATTGGCCATAAGGACTTGAGCCAGGTTTCGCTTCAACTCCCAGTTCGATGGATTAATTTGCACCTCATATTTAAGGATTTGCACAGCTTCTTCATATCGGTCTGCTAAATAGAGAAGAACTGCCAATATTTGACGTGTGTCTGAGTCATCCTCATATTGACGTGCTTCTTTAACCAAATCGATTGCTCGACGATAGTCTCCTTTATCGGCAAATTCTGCAGCTTCCTTTAATAGAACACCATTCAATCTTCTTCTTGCAATGACCGGAGAGGGTTCTTCTTTGTCTGGGTTGTATCGAAGAACATCTAGCATATAAGAGATCGCTTTTTCTCTATTACCGCTGCGGGCAAAGCCTAGTGCTCTTCCGAATAAGAGCATAGACAACACCCGACTTACCTCGTCATCGAATTCATAAGATAAAGCTTCTTTCAGAAGTGAAATCGCTCGATCTGGATCATTGTCCGATATAGAAAGACCATAATTCGAAATGATGATTCTGGCACCGATCTTAATGCGGTCGTCCTGGCCATATTTAAGGGCGGTTCTGATTAATTGGACCGCCTCCTCTACTTGATCCTCGTTATATCTTATCCGCGCTTTCTCAGCATACAAAGCTGCTATGTTCGAGACTATTTCAAGATCTTTTCCAACAATCCTTAATGTCTGTTCTAAGACCTCGATAGGTATATCGAGGTCTTCATCATCTTCAGCAAGCGCATCCTTCACAAATCTTAATACATCCTCACAAATCATCTCTTCATAGGAGGTGAGCGACGCGCCCTTGTTCTTAGCCCTCTCAAACGCCTCTAAAGCTTCACGAGTATTTCCTTGCTCAATAGCCTGGTTGCCCCTAATACAGAACGCTTGCGCCAGTAACGCATTTATCTCTGTGTTTAGGGGCATTTTTTCAAGCTCTGAGATAGCCTGATCGGATTTTCCCTCATCAATTAAGAAATATTGTCGTCCTAATGGAGAGATGTAATACTTGAATTTAATTGAGCTCTGATTAACTAAAGGGAACTGTGTGGATTTCAAGCGTTCAATCCATTTAGAGCTTGCAGGGTTTTGGTTTAGCCACTCCAGCATCAACGGTCCGCAAGCAAAGCCTTCAGGCCAGCCTGGGATGGATATCTTCTGAATACAATCTTCCATGAGTCGGGCGGTTTTCATCTCGAAAGCCAGGCATAGTTCCAATTCTTGATGTGCCAGCGATTCCGAAAGCAATCCCGCCTCTCTAATATTTGAAGCTGAATCTCGGATATCCTGCAATATTTGCTCATGAATAGATTCCCGGATCGACTCATAATCCTCTTCGCTTATAGTTAGCTTGGCTTTTAACTGCCGGTCCTCACGCCATGATTCAAAAAAATTTGTACTGTGCAAAACTGTTGCCCAGTACCTGATAGTCCTATACCAAAATTCTTTTGAGTCATCCGATGTCAAGTGTAATTTGGAGACTCGATTGTCTGTAGTGTTTAGTCTGGCTTTATCAAGCTCCGAAGCTATGCGATAACTCAATATTGCAAGGTTATGGATCAATCGAAGATCAAAAGGCTTATTCTGAAGTTCATCTTCCCAGACCTGGAGAGCAATACCCAAACTCCCCGATTGGATCTTAGAAAACAACTGCCAGTCTTTCAGAAGTAAAAGTGCTTTATTCGCCTCAGGAAGGTCTGGATAGACTTGCACCGCATTTTCTACAAGTTGAGCAGCGCCTAAGAGATTATTATTCATAACCTCTTCAGCAGCCCTGCGAAGATAGATCTGACCAACCGTTAATCTGTCGATTTGGTCGATGTCGTTCCCTTGGATGAGCGATTGAACATAATCTAGAGCAGTTTTGAAATCTCCCTGATGTGCATAGGCCAGGCTAAGCCAGCGCTTGGACACATCTGATGTCCTGTTTGACTGAGTCAAAGGAACAAGTAGCCGGACTGTATCATTGAGAAGATTAGCTCTAGCCCCAACAGTCGTGAGCTGATTCAAAATGTCGATTATGGGAGGATAATCACTGCCTTTTTCCAGGGCTTTGCGATATGCCAGGTATGCATCTTCCCATTGTGCCTGCAAAACCGCCAGGTTGCCAAGTGCGATTTGGTAACCGGGTGTAAAGCGAACTTCAAGTTTGTCTTGATCCAACAATAACTCAGCCGCTTCTTTGGCTCTCCCTTCTTTGACATAGGCGAGCGCAAGGTGGTAGCGATAACGAATGTTTGATGGTTCTGACTGAATCAATGGCTCGAGCAGGTTAATAGCTACTTGGGTGTTACCATTGAGCAACTCGGCAATTCCCCAATAATACTTTGCCCTGGGATCGCCTATGCCCAGACTTTGCGCCTTATCCAGATAGAAAACAGCTTCCTTATAATCCAATGAACCATCTGACGTCACGAGTCGATTAATGCCCAATCGAAAGTAAGCTTCGTAAAGGGCCTGAATAATCTCGCGGATATTATTTCCGAATTGAGCAGCTTTCTCCCAAAGTGAAGCAGCGTTCCTATAATCAGATGCCAGGAATGATTCCAGGCCTTTTTGATAATAGACAATTGCCAGATTGTTTATCAGTTTCGGTTCGTTCGGGTATTTTTTTAATAAGATTTCCCAAGCGTCAATAGCATTCGTGTATTGCTTCAGGTTTGCCTGTGCAAGTGCTAAATAAAATAATACCTCGTCGCTTGTTTCCCCTTGTTGGCGAACCCTTGTCAGAATATCTTCGGACTCTTGCCAGGATTGAGACTTTGCCAGGACGATCCCTAAACGAACCAAGCCGGGGATCCAATCTGGGTTCAGGTGTAAGCCTTCTTCATACCTGGCGATAGCTTTCTGTTTATCACCAGATTGTTCATACACAACCCCAGCTCCGAAGTAAGCAGCGGCATAACTCTTATCGAGTGAAATACATTCTTCAAAGAGGTTGAGAGCTTTCTGGTTATCACCGCTTCTCCAATACAGTTGACCAAGCGCATAGAGCACCTTTGGCTGTTGTGGATTGATGTTGAGTGAACGCTGAAAGGCCTGTTCGGCCAGTTGACTTTCTCCCCTTTTCCAGTGAAGCACTCCTATATAATACGGGGTGGTCGCTCGAGAAGCGTCAATCTGTTCGGCTTGAAGAAGAGCCTGAAGTCCCTCTTGTTCGCTATCTGTCTTTGCCAGAACCAACCCCACCCCATAGTGAGCGAACTCAAGAGTGGGTTCTATATTCGATATTTTTTGGCCAAGCTCCAGGATATTACCTAATTTTTCTGGTGGAGCATATTCCGCTGCTTCGCATTGTTGCTTCAAGAAAGCAACAACTGGATCATTATTGCGGGATGAACCCTTTGTATTCGATAGATACTGTAAGTAAACACCATAAGCCTCAGGTGTTGCTGAATTTTGCTGAGCATAACTCAATGCAACAAAGGTTATTACTTCCGGCGGTACAGAACCGATACCAATAGCAGACTGATAGAATTGAACCGCCTCATTGGAATTATTCGCTTCTCTACATAAATCACCTATCCCAAGATAAGCCTGAAGAGCAAGCTCCTTTAGTGCGTTGTTCGGAGATCTGATCCGATTGATTCCATCGATGACCTTAGTGTAGCCTTGCAATGCTTGATTGAGGTAACGGCTGGTTCGCGCCTGTCTTGCCTGTTCCAGGAGCTCTTGAAAGTAAGCGGGGTCGCTGATAACAATCCCTAAAGCTTCTGATAATTTATGGGCTATCTTCATGGGGTATCCTCATAATTGGCGGATCGTTGCCATGCTTTCTGGAGTAAAGCCAGTTTTGAATCAAATCGTATCTTTTGAGCTTTATCGAGTAGTTCGATAGCCTTTTCATGCTTACCGATATTGTAGTATGCCATTGCCAGTGTTCGCAAGATACCTAGCCTGTCCTTTGTCCCTACGGAAACGGAATCATCTATCGTTTCCAGTAAGATGATAGCGTCTGTGAAGCGATTGAGCTGATTATAACAGCATGCGAGTTGAAGACATACACTTATATTCCGGGGATCCAGATCAAGAGCAGTTTCCCACTCGACACAGGCTGATCTAAAATCACCTTTCGTCTGATAATAAGACGCCAGATTCAAGTGAAGTTGAATATTATCTGGCGAAATCCGATTTGCTTCGAGGAGGATATCAATCGCTTTATCCAGGGCTCCGATTCTCGCCGCCTCCCCTGCTTTTTTCAGCAAATCCGATACAGAGGAGGCAAGTTGGCTTTGATTCGTCACTATTGAAAATCCTTTTATGCAGGCAGGTTCGACAGCCTCGTATGTATTAAGCATATTGTTTTCAGACTCTGGTGAAGGGCTAGAGGAGGTAAGTGAGACGTCCCATTGAATAATAACTGGTATCTCGATCGTTTCCTTAGAACTAATGAATTTCAAGGTTGTAAAAAGAAGATCAGCCGTAAATGGCTCAACTATTATGCTTATCTGTGTAGGTTTCTCCCCAAACTGCTGAGGAGAAATTTTTAGCTGGTCATTCTCGACAACAATCTGTCCTGGTCCACCTTCCACTATGAATTCAGAATGAACCCCCTCCCCAGCCGACAACACCAGCTCTAATTTTTCTGGTACCACCCTAAGGCTGCTTTTTGATTTCTTTCCTGAATATTTTATTGAATCAAACAGTTTGGTGCTATCTCCAGCTCCTTCCATTACAGTTGAGACTGCCAGCAGGATTGAGGCCTCTGGTAAACCTCGTAACTTGAGTGCTTCAACAGTTATACCGCGCGCCTCTTCGGACGGCCACTTTCTCAATTCACTTAATAATTTTCCCCATCTTCGTATCTCGTCTAAATAACCCGGAGCGGATTCGAGGCCAGCTCCTAAGAGTAATATTTCCAGTTCCTTTTGTGTCAGTGCAGAACCTTTCACAACCAGTCTGGACAGGCTTCCTAATAGATCAGCTAAGATGTTGATTTGATCTGGGGGAAGTTGGGAACTCATTTGTCTATCCCCCAATAATGGCTCATTGCCAGAATTTCCACCATTTACGCTTTTGCTCCTTTTTAAGCGCTTTGGCAGCATCCTGCAATTGGGAAAAGGCATGATGCGCTTGACCTCTTTGGTTTGCGAGAGATTTTAATAGATCGTCCAGCTTACCTCCCGATGGTGATGTGGCTGGTGCAACAGTGCCCGGTGATAGTTTCAACTCCGTCATCAGATGATCTGCCTGGTTTACCATGTTACGAATTTCCACCAGCGTTTTTTCAGCCTGTTGGCGTATCTGTGTGTCTTTATGACGGAGATTAGCCAAGGAAGCCTGCCGATACCGTGAGGCGGTATCCTGGATCTGTTTGACTGCCTTTTCAGCCTGCTCACATTGCTGGATAGCTGACAAGCAGGTCTTACGTAGTTGCCATAATGAATCTGAGCTCATTCTGCTCGTTCCTCTCTAGCGACTAACAACGATAATCTTGTTGGCCAGGAACATCGATATGAAACGGTCACTGATTCGGACCAATATATCCCGCTCAAACTCGATTTTCAAGTGTTTCGATACCACTTCGGAGAACATTTCTATAAATTGTTGCTTTGTGAACTTGTTCTTATCAACAATTCGATGAGCAGTTACGAGCAAACATAGTCTAGCCATGGCTCTTACTTCGTTACTGGTATGCATGTCAGGTAAACCCCGGGGTAGATCATTACCCCAAATTGCTCTCCATTTCCTTGATAAAATATGATCAATCTTTGCCCAGACCTGAAACATTGACTCCCCAGTAAGGACTAATACTCTTTCATCCCTGGTTGAGAGATGCTCCTTGACGATTTCTGAAAATTTGCCGGGTGAACCTGAGCAGAAAAAATTAACCCCTTTAATGAAGTCCCTTACCAGCTGTGAATTCCTGGCGTATTTACTCGCTTCAAAATAATACTCACAAAGCTGCTCAGCTATGTTCTCATCCAAAATTGGTAAACATGTGACAACATTTAGCTTCCGCTTTATCCATTTCTTATTATTATCATTCTCCATCCACTTGTCATAATCATATTTATCAACTATTGCTATGATGCGCATCGCCCCCATGGGTCTTAAATGTTTATCGATTTCCTGTATTTGTTTCAAATCCTCAATTTTGTCGAGAAGGAATATTATTCGGCAAGGGATGGATGCTTGTTGGATACCCCTGATAAATTTAATAAGTCCCCTAGCTGGCTCTGTCGGCAATGCGAATGCTAGAGCCTGAAGCAACTGATAAATTCGGTCAGGTTTACCCAAGGGTTTATACACCTTCTTTGTTTCAAACCTTGGGCTATCCAATTGATAAGAACCGGCCCCAACTCCAAAATCAAGTAGAGGCATCTTGATCGTCGTATGGAAGTCTGGAGCCTTCAAGTGAACCTCGCCTGCCTGTTCGGTTTCAGATATCTCAACAACCTCATGACCGATTCGATCGTTTATAGGTTGAAAAATATCCCCGAACTCATTCCGAATCCTTCGGAATGAACGACTGTGCCAAATGCTCATAGCCCAATAATCGATGCTTAATTCCAGACCACTTATGTCTGTTCCAATGAGGTCAGAACGAATACACATCACCGTGGATTCTTCATGCTTTTTGAATTGCTCAGCTAGTGATTTTTCTGCTTGCTTTATCGCCCACTCCGCGATATAGCTGGCGCCAAAACGACCATACCCTGTGAAGAGCAGAGTTTTAGGCGATTCCTGCTGTGTCTGGATATATTCTTGGATGTGAATCGCTTGATGCTTGTACCATATAGGGTCACGCGGCGATTCGCCGATGCTGCGTATTAGGAGGACTTCAATCTTCTTTTTTGAACGCCTGGGGTACATGACGTTGTAAATCACTTCGCGCTCGTCCACATTGACGGATTCAGAGGAAATCGGAACCTCTACATACGACACGCCTTCAACAATAGATTGGGAAAGATATTGAAAAAACGCTACAAAAGCTGCCTCGTTCGATTCCATCATTAAGGATGCACCTGTGCCTATTGACTCTAAAATACTGTGATCCATGTTTGGATTGAGGCCGATGGTTACTATTGTTACAGGCCTTATTACGCCTCTAGGTCTGTTAAGCAATCTGTCACGATCTACTCTCCAATGATTGGAATATCTTCCATTGTCATCGGTGGGTATCCCAGCGAGCAGCACGAAAACAACGGGTTTCCAATCGCCTTTTGGCCCACTTGGCACCGCTTTTCTGATATCTCGATCAAACGACTCTCCTAAAACCTGAAAAGCGAGATCCAGCCTTGTGATTTCGGCTTTACATGGCGTTAGTTTTGGAGGTTGAAAATTCTTTGATTGCCACGAGTCCATTGGTAACCATCTCCGCTTTCTCTCCAATCGTAATTACCCCTACCTTCACGACATCGCGGGCGAAAGGATCTGAGACAACCTCTTCCTGAAATTGTTCTAATCCATTCATTATCGATTCTATTGGCGCCCCTGCCGTGCTTGCAGAAATTTCCAGAAGCAGATAGACTGGTAAATGTCTCTCCCCTTCAGCTGGTTGAACCATAGCCCATTCCGATATATGTTCCCCAACATCAGCTTGATTCACCGTTTTAATTTCTTCTCTCTTCTTCCACTGTGCCAGTACTGGCACAGCAAGAACTTGGCTCACAGTAACTATTTTCAATTCTGTAAAAACTACGCCCTTATCTTGAGGCATTAACTCTACTTGAACCCATGTTGGCTCGGCGCTAAATTGGATGGGTGTTACGGAGGTCAAATCACTGGCTTCTACCACGATATGACCTGGTCCACCCTGAACCTCAAATTCCACTTTTGCCCCTTGGCCTGGTGGCAGTATGCCAAAGTCCAGTCGTTCTACACTGACAGACAATCGTTTCTGCGTTGGCGAAACCGGTTGTTTTTCCTGCAGTTGTTTGCCTTCACTGACGATGTGCACTGCGAGAAGTACAGGCGCCTCATCCAGGCCGCGCAGGCGCAATGCCTCGATCGTCGCAAGGCGCTTTTCTTCTGTAAATTTCTGCTTCAGCGCCACCAGCAGTTGCTTCCAACGCTTCAATTCCCCAAGCACCACCGGTTCAGATTCTACCCCGGCACCTGACAGCAGAGTTTCCAGTTCCTCTTCATCCAGGCGAGAGCCTGCAGCGATCATCCGGGCAAGACTGCCAAGCAGAGGGGCTAATTGAGAGAGCAGATCGCCAGGGAGTTTTGATACTATGGATTTCATGTCTTGCTCCACCGGGATTTCATCGCATCAATAACCGATCTTAATTCTGTTTGCGAAGGTGTTGCAAAAGGCTTAAACTTATCCAATACGTCAGCCGGCCATTGTTCGCTTCGGTAAAAGGCCCGTTCACTGCCCAGTTTGGCCGCATGGGGTGTTCCAAGGAAATTCACCGACTCATCTGATGCCATTTGAAGAGCTACACGGTGCTCAAACTGAGCCAGAGTTTCGTGTGGACTTGCAGTGCCCGTGACAGCTCCAAGAGAACTTAGTCGATCGCTCCACATAAGAGTGTGAATCCCTACTTCAGGCCCCTGCTGGCACAACCGTGTAAGCTGTTCACCGGTTGGGCTTGGGGTGTAGGGATTGGGGCCGCGCGCCTCGATCCATCGATGTAATCCACCGATCAGTAAAAATATTCTTTCTCGAGGCCTGGTTGGAAGCTGAGATAGCCGGTTATCCAACTCTCCGGCTAACTCGTTGAATTTATCCACAGCCGCCTGACGAGCATAGAACTGGATCGCGTGGCGCAACTCCCTTTGAAGAGAGGCAAAAGCCTGCCCAACAGGTTGGTGAGGATCCGGGTTACCAATAAAAATAAAACGGGACTCAAGAGGAGAGAGGGTCAGACATAGCCCTAAGAGAGCGCTTAACAAGAGGCGCATACCAAGTGCCTCATCACTGCCCAATACCAACAAGTTCGCCCCCTGACGAAACTCTAATGGAATAGCCAGATCTTCAGCGATTCTTAAGGGTTGACCAAGCCAGAATAGTGGCACGGGAAGCGAACTCCAGCTTGTTGTCGCCATTCGTTCGGCGACGCGCCGGCTCTGTAACCAGATAGCCGGCGCCTTGCGACTGAATACAATCATAGGCTCACGACGCTTAAAATTCCGTAATCTCGAAAACTCCTGCAGACCTCGCAAATAGAGGACACGCTCGTCAGGGTTTAAGCGAGCAATACGCACTTGTGTGGTAGCGCTAACCTGATCCGGGTCTGACGTAACGCAAGCTTCGCCCGGCTGGGGAGAAAGCCGCGCAGCTTTTTCATTGCCCTCGCCCAGGATAAGGGATGAGTCCTCAGGCCGGCACTTGAATGCCAGACGCAATCCCATCTGGCTTTTTATGTGAGAGATACTCAAGAATGTGCTGGATGGACGTTGCGCGCTGATCAACACGTGAATACCGAAGGCGCGCCCGCGCATGACCAACGCTGCCAGAGCTTCGCTTGCTTGGAACGCAAGCCGGTCATCTTCGCTGAAAAGCACAACATACTCATCCATTACAAGCAGGATGCGCGACATTGACCGGCCGGTGCGTTTGCGGTACTCCTGAATATCATTTACCCCCTCAACTTTGAAAGCCTGGCTGCGCTCCTCCATTTTTTCTACCAGGCGTTGTAGAATGCTCGATCCAAACTCCCGTTCTGCTTCAAGTACCACAGCCTGGGCGTGAGGTAAAGCATGAGTTACGTAGTCTTGAAATTCAACCCCTTCTTTGAAGTCTACAAGATAGAGTTCTAATTCCTCAGGAGAATACGCAGTGCCAAGCATCACAACAAGGAGATGGAGCAGGTTGGTTTTTCCCATGCCAGTTGCTCCGCCAACCAGGGCATGATGCGCTCCCCCCTGCCCGATACCGATAGTGTATGTTCCACCACCTTCATCCAGACCGATAGGAATCACCAGACCATCCGTACTGTTTGCTTGCCACCAGTTTGCTTTGTGCACCGCAACATGGCTAAACGGTACGGTAGTGGCAGAGGTAGATACTATGAGTGGCTGTATTGTCTGAACCAATCGATCAATCAAGGCCGATGAGGGAGGCGTGTCGGGCTGAATGGATATTTTAGTAAAATCAGGGTCATTCCATTCCAGTTGGTTGCCTTTCTTTACACTTACATAAGTGGCTGAGTTCATGAAGGTGGTAAAGTCAAAGCCATAGGGCGGTTTCTCTCCCCTTACCACGCCACCAAGCAGATAGTACCCGGCACGACGACCAACCCGGGCGATATCCATTAGCATCTCTCCCGATTTCGGGGTGAAACTCTTGGGAAATCCCACAAAGACCAGGAAATGAAAGGGAACAGCAACGTCGGGATTAGCCTTGTTATAGGCTTCAATATCCGTATAAGTGTTCAATAGCCGGTGCTGGATGAGATCTTGCACATCCTGATCCAGTTCCCTTAGCACTTTTTCGATATCTTGATCGTCACACCATATCTTTTGTCCCCGGATATCTTCTGGCAGCTTCAGCAGTGAGGCCAGGTTAATACCCAGGCCGAGAGGATCGAACAGGATAAAGCGATAAAATGCAGGGCTGCTAAGTGCTGCGATCCGCCAGGCTAATGATTCGATGATCTTTGAACCCAGTTGAGATTGAGAATTTTCAAATGAAATCAATATGTGACGTTGTCCAGTTATTGGAACCAATGCAGGCATTGAAGGCAAAGTTGTGTAAATGTGGTTTGCACGTAGCTCACCGATACGCAGCAAGGCAGGAGGGAATGTATCAGCAGGGGGAGAATGTTTCAGCCACCCTGGCGAACCCCACGGTAATGCGGCAACGCCTGTGCTGCTTATAGCGGATTGTATTGTTTTTGCCGCATCCTGCCTCACCCTATTCAATTCATCTCGAACTCGCTGAACCGAATTTTTATACTCGTTCTCGATAATGGATGTTGTCTGGTTTGAGGAGTTATCGAGATCTTTGATAATAGCACTATGTAGATTCTCGGCGACCTGATGGGCCGTCTTCAAGTTTTTGTATTCGTTTATTACCCGCTCTGCTAATTCTTTTTTCCGTGACATGGTTACCCCATCAGGGTGAAGCGAACGAATTTGGATTATTTGACCTCGATCTTTACCTCGGCCTTTCCTGCATTACTCTCAATAATAAGAATGCCATTTACCACTTTAGCAGAAATTCTTGCCAGAAAAACTCGGATGATCGAAACCTTGATAGAATACGTTTCACAAGCCTGGCACGAAAATTCCTTTGGAACCACAAGCAACCAATCATTGGTTGACCGTACTTTTCCTGCCAGTGTTCCTTTTCCTCTGTTTGCGATGATAACTATTTGTTCTAGCAATGGTTGATGAAACTGCAATCTAAACTCTAATAAATGCGGAGTAACGAACAATATGGGTGCCAACCATTTATAGAGCTGTTGTTTCTGAGTTGCGTTCAAGATCCCTGTAGTTAGCAGAAAACCCCTTAATCCCTCGATTTGGTCAGCATTCCGTTCACGAATGGTTTTGGCCTTGACAGCAAGATCAGGCCGATTGAGTTCATCTCTTAACCATGGTTCAAATGTACCCAAGGAAAACTGTTCGGCGGCCAACCACTGTTCATCAAGGCAATTTGCTACAAAACCGGCCAGTGAATATGCCTGCTTATCTTCAGGACCGAATTTATAAGCCTTAATCGAAACATGATCTTCTGGTGGAATAGCAATTAACCCTGTATCAATACTGAATAAGGCCGAGTCATCCATTTTAGGCGAAAGTTGTGACGTGGTCTGCCATTGCGCCAATACAGGCACCTCTAAAGAACCTGTAAGCGTGACAAGTCTAAGACTTGTCCACAATAAATCACTAGCAGGTGGTCTTACTTCAACTTGGATACGAGTCGAATTCTTCCCGAACGTAGTGGGAGTCACACGCATAGAATCGCCCTCGTATATTATTTGTCCAGGTCCCCCTTGAACATCAAATTCACGTACAGATGGCTGCCCGCGAGGAAGGATGCCGAAATCAAGCCTATCCACATTAATGCTTAATTGCGTCGCTAAAGAAGGAGCATGGGACAATGTTAAAGTCGGAACACGGCCTGCAATCGTAGACACAGCCATCATCGCTGTTGCGTGAGTTATACCCCGTTGGACCAGGATACTGACCATATTTTTGCAATTCTCTTCTGATGGGTGGTCTCTGATCTTTATTAATAGGTTTACCCACTCTCTCAGCTCATCAAGAACCGCAGATTTGGGGTCAACATCTACACCAAGTAGAAGCACCTTCAATTCCTTATCACTTAAAATCAAACCTGTTGCGATAAGGCGAGCAATACTTCCTAAGACAGGTTCTATTTGTGCAAGGCTTTCGGAAGGAAGCGGTGAAGTCATAGTTAGGTTAGTTCTTGAAAATGCGATCCCTCGCCAGAGGAGGTATCTTTTTATTGTGGCAAAGTCTCCTTTTGCTGTGTAAAAAGGTCGTAATTGAAACTCTCGAACGAACATATCATGCCAACTGCCAGAGTTTTACAGTGTAATCACCGCTTGCAGAGGCCATGATATCACCATTATTTGGTTTAAACATCACGCAACACACGCTGGCTTTGTGCTTTTCAATAGAATGTAACAACCGACCACTGGAAACGTCCCAAAGTCGTATTGCCCAATCTGTACTTCCAGAAGCCAGAAATCCTCCACTTGGATTGAATGCAACACTCATTACACCGCCTGTATGTCCAACAAGATGCCCGATAACCTGGCCGCTTGCAACATTCAATAACCATATTTTCTCCTCCCGGGATCCGGCAGCTAGAAGATGTCCATCCATCCTGAAACTCAAACTTCGTACTTCATTGTCCATTGTCAGGGTACGGATCAAGCGATTCCGGGAAGTTTCAAAAATCTGTATTGATCCACCCTCATCTCCAAAAACCAGGTAGTTATCGTCGGGGCTGAATTTTATACAGTTAACACTTCCCATGCGAGATTTATGTTCAGCTAATAGACGACCAGACGCGACTTCCCACACCAGCGCTCTACCATCTATTGTGCCTGAGGCTAAATAAATTCCATCTGCACTAAAAGCCAAGCTACGTATTGCTTCTGTATTGCCATCGAAAACTCTTACACTTCGAAAGTGATTAATTTCCCAGAGGCGGACAATATTATCTCTTCCCCCGGTGGCAAAATGGCTTCCATCAGGGCTGAAAGCTACAGCATAAACAGTGCTACCATCTCCATCCAACCGGCGCACCTCCCTACCACTTGCCACCTCCCAAAGCCTTACTGTGCCGTCTGCTCCTCCGGAAACCAGGTAACGCCCGTCTGGACTGAAATCAATGCCATATACAGTAGCTGTGTGACCTGTGAGAGTTCGTAATTCACTTATGCCGGATGGGAGCCATGGGCTTGGGATAGCTGGTGGTTTAAGCACAACTGGTCTCTTAGGAGGTACTTGTAATAAAGGCGTTGGCGCTTGGCCGAATAGACCGTCAGGGGATTGGACAGGAGTCGGTGGTGGAAAAGGTTTTTCTCTTTGTGCCAGCACCGGAATTTCCAATGTTTCACCACCTGCAATTAGCTTCAGATTTGTCCAGAGGGTGTCCCCGACAAATGGTTTCAGTTCCACTCTAATTCGAGTCGGGTCTGAGTCGAATTGTAAGGGTGTTACTTCTAATTGATCACTATCTACCACAATACGGCCTGGTCCACCTTGCGCCACAAATTCAAGATTGACAGCCCGTCCAACAGGAATTACTCCAAAGTCCAGCCGTTCTATATTCGCACCCAGGCGATGACTTATTGGGCTTGCCAGTGGTTTTTCGGGTTCGGCGACAATAGAAACAGCAAGCATGGCGTGCGCTTCCTGGATGCCACGTAAGATCAAAGCTCTTTGAGCAAATTCGCGCTTACTTGCATCTGTTTGCCCGTGGACAGATGACAATATCCTTTTCCATCGCATAACTTCGTCGACAGCCCATTCTTCTTCCAGGCCGACCCCAAGCAATAAAAGCTCAAGACTATCAGCGTCAACATTGCTGCTCTTTTGCATCATCTCAGCCAGATGTTTCAGTACAGGCACCAATTTATCCAATTTTTCGGGCGGAAGGGGATCGCTCATTTGAACTTTACCTTAATTCCGCTTGAAGGCGGTTCAAAATTTCGGAGGCGAGATGTGAGGTCATATCAAGGATTTCGGGCGTGTTATCATTTGTTTAAAAATCTCTCCAAATTTTTTGCTTTTCTATCCAGCTCAGGTATATAGCTTTCTGATCTGCGCAGATGGCGTTCAAAGCCTGAGATAACCGTTTCTAATCCTTGCGAGAAACTGTAAAATTCCTGATCACGCAGGAACCACCAAGGCTGCGCAGGTGAGCCCGAATGCGATTGGTGCTGGTGTGTACTTCGTTGTTGAATTGACGTAACGCAGCCACGAAGCGCCGAATATCGTCTGGTTCACTGATCACTTGGGGCACGTGCTTTTTCTCCTAATTTCCGATTCAACGGTTGTCAATTAAATTCTGGTAATGCATATAACAGAACGTTTTCCATTTATTAGTTGGATCCCTGTTCTTCATGGAGTACCAAACTATGCTGGCTGATAGAGGTAGATAATTCCGTCGCTACATGCACACGCGAGGAGAGATCCATTCGGACTGAAAGACACACAATTTATTGTGCCATTATGTATCTCTTGCCGTTTTAATTCTTTACCTGAGGAAACCTCCCAAAGTCGTGCTGTCTTATCATCAGATCCAGATGCCAGATATTTTCCGTCTGGGCTGAAGGCAACGCTCTTCACCCCATCCTTGTGCCCCTCGAAATGACCAGCCTCCTCTTTGGTGGCCATTTTCCAGAGCATTATCAAGCCATCATCACCCGCAGAAACCAGATAATACCCATCAGGGCTAAATGCAAGACTGTTCACCACACCAGCATGCTTTCCAATCCGACATACTTCCGTCCACGAAGGCGCTTCCCAAAGCAAGATTGATTTGTCACTGCTTCCAGAGGCCAGATATTTTCCGTCTGACCTGAAAGTCAAACTTTGTACCCACCCTTGATGTCCTGTTAACCGTCTTACTTGCTTTGCTGTCCGTACCTCCCAAAGCTGGATAGTGCTATCTCCCCCTCCAATTGCTAAAAGATTGAATGGGCTAAGGGCTAAACTAAATATCCAACCCGGACGATCTCCTAGAACACGTAATTTTCGTCTGGATGATACTTCCCATACCAATGCAAGGGAGTCACCACCAGCGGAAGCCAGATAACGTCCATCTTTGCTGAAGGCGACGCTTCCAACCCAGTTTGTATGTCCTTCCAGCCGGTGTATTTCCTTACCGTCCGTTACATCCCACAGTCGAACTGTCATATCATCGGACCCTGAAGCCAGATAAGCCCTATCTGGGCTGAAGGCTACATTCCTCACACTGCCCTGATGCCCAATTAGTTGCTTTTCTTTCCATTGTTTAATAGCATCCCACACCGGGGTAACCGCAACCGGTGTGGGTTTTGCCTGTTCTGATGGCTGGCTGGTAGAGACATCGACATAAGTATCATACGCGATATCAGGCGTTGAAAATGGTCCTTGCCATTGTGCAAGTAGAGGTAGTTCTAATATGCCATGAGCTGATACCAGCTTTAGAGTTGTCCATAGAACACTACCAATAGACGATTTGACTTCTACCCGAATCCGGGTGGGAGCATCACCAAATTCAATTGGGTGAACAGCAATCTGATCGCTTTCTAAAACAATCTGACCGGGGCCACCCCGGATCTCGAATTCTCCTACAGCTGAAGAGCCGGGACCGAGGTTGCTAAAATCCAGCCTCTCAACGTTAGCAATTAACCGGCGAGGTGATCTAAAATCCTGTTGCGCCGTCGATCCCAACGCGCTTTCAGCCACGGTGGCTACAGCCAATATGGCCGTCGCCTCAGGCAAGCCACGCGTAACCAGCGCCTCTACTGTTGCGCGCCGATTCTCTTCAGCAGGCTGTTGCCTGATGGTTGTCAAAAGTCTTCCCCAGCGCTTTAATTCATCCATTGCGGCAGGTTCAGACTCCATATCAACGCCAACCAGAAGGATATATAGCTCACTTTCGTTCAATGACGACCCCGATGCTACCAACCTGGCAACACTGCCTAAAAGAGGCGTCAATTGAGTAAGTTGATCAGTGGATAGTCTTGAAGTCATCGCATTATTTCAAGAGAAAAACAATCGTCTGATTCCTACTCAATGCACATTTTGTTGTGCTTGAGCGATGACCTGTGCTAACCTTTCCATCTCTTGTAGAGTAGCCTGAGCCTGTCTTTCCAACGGCTGCCAGGATTCTCTCTCAAATTGCCATCGAACCACATCATCCCAGAGAGCATTAGTTCGTTGCCATTGCTGGCGTAACCCTTGCAAGGCTTGTTGGAGTTGACTGAATGTTTTGTTCATTGTTACCACCTGTTCACTTACAAAAACATGGGTGAATGTGATCCGTAAATCGGCAATTCAACGATGAATATCAATTATTTTGTTATGACCTCGATCGCCAGTAATTAATAATTTTCAAGGTAGCTAATATGGCATCCCTCAAGTCTTGAGCTTCCCGTGAGTCGCGCATTGCTTCGAAAAATCTCTGTGAATTTAATAAATCCTCTATCCAGCGGTTATCCTCTACGAGCGTCATTGTTTGTAAGTCAGAAATTGGCCAACCAAGCTTTTGAAATTCCTCCATTGAGAGCGGTGTCCCTTGATCAATTTTTTTAAGAATAGCTTGTTTCTCTGCCCAGGTGATTCCCGGCTTGGAACTGGCATCTACATTGGATGATGTTAGACCAGCATTAGCGTTAGAAGTTGGTGTAGCCAGCGTTGTGCCTGCCCCCATTGTTGATGTCAGATAGGCCTGTAATTCGCTGATCTTCTCTCCCAATAAAGAAATGGCCTTAGGCATTTCATTTTGGAGAATACGACTCATGCGTTGCGACTGGACGCGATAGGTGGAGGCAGCCTGATTGACGTGACGCATCCAGTTCTTGACATTATTAAGTTCAGCCTGGGCCTGTTGGAGTCTGGTGTTTGCCTGGGCAACCGCTGCTACATAAGCGCTGCAATCTGGCGCATGATAATACCCTTTCTCATCGCGATATCCTGAGGCCTCGCAGCGCACTAACGCGGACTCCGCCGCACGCAGGGCTTCCTGGCACCGTTGCACCTCCGTCTGCCAATGCGCCAGCCGTTGACGCAACCATTCTTCAACCCGGCGAATTTCTTGCTCGGCGGTTTGAAGTGACCCCTGAGCATCGTTTGAGAAACGGTTCAATCCATTTCTGAGGTCAATTAATGCTTGTACAGAACGGACATTGGCCGATACGCTCATAAATCACTTGATTGAGAAATTACCATGATGGATAACTGGTCCAATGTTCATCTATGTCCAAGATATTGTTCAAGGGGACCTGCTTTGGAATCCAGGTGGTGAATATAACTATCTGCGCTTTGCAGGTAACGATCAAAACTTTGTATTACCGCTTCCAATTCTTGCGAGAAACGGTGGTACTCCTGGTCGCGCCAGGCGCTACCAAGACTGCGAAGCTGCCCCCTAATACGGCTGGTGCTGGCTTGTACTTCGCTGTTAAACTGACGCAAAGCAGCCTGGAAGCGTCGGATTTCTGTAGGGTCGCTGATCACTTGAGACATGGGTTTTTTCTCCCTAATTTTTAGTCGGCAATTGGCGGTTAGTTCGAAGAAATAGTGTCAAGTTTGAGAATCCCATCTCATCGCACATTGCTCGGAGACGTCGAAATCCACCACCATAATCTGGGTGAGGATTTTTTTCGATGCCCATTGCATAATAAGCGCTTTCATGGGTGGAATGGTCGGTATAGTAGCGATATGAAAGAAGTTCACAAAACCCCTCCTCAGCCCATGCCGGCAAATCCACAATGTTGTGGACAATTAGCCATGCGTGGCCAAGCTCATGTATGGTCACGCCTTGAAAGAGAGTTGATGGCAATCCGCGCAGGATAGCTACTCCTTCAACACTCGAGGACAATTTCTGACCATTTTTCGTAACGGTGTTCTGCAGTGTTGCGCCCAAGGATGTATTCTCCTCAGACTTGTTGATCAACTCGTTCAGCTGGCTACGATTACGAAACTCGATGCGTAAATCGAGATTGTTGTACATCAATCCTTGGTTATTGACCCACCAAACCAATCGAGCGAAGATCGGCCTGGCCTGTTGGATATGATCAATTGAGCTTGCCCTGCAAACTGGACAGCGGATGCTCCTTGTTTTCCAACCTGTACTCTCCTGTTGTTGGGGTGGTACTAACCGGCCACAGAAACGGCACCGGGGATATTAGCCCCAATGCTCTGGACAGAATTTGGTTTCCCAATAATCTACTAGATATGAGCCGTTTAGCAGCTTCTCGCAATACGCACAACGAGGAGTCATCGTTCAATTATTCAAGAACTCGAGCCAACCGCTTTCCTGGTCCAAAACTTAACAAAAGACCTCTCCGCAGAGGTACAGACGACCCACGTCCTACACTGCCGCTACCACCTGAAATGATCTGCCAGGGAGTGTCGGTCATGTTAATCAGACGGTGGACATTTTCTCTTTGGTCCCAGGCCACTTGGCCTATTATCGGGGTACCGCGGCGAGCGAAGGGAGGCAATCGCCCAGACTCGATGATGTCGACAAAGACAGGAAGGCCATGATAAAGGACAACCGATCGGACAGAGATATAAGTGCCTTTCGTCCTCTCTTCCATAAGATCAAGAACTGCAGGTAAAGGAGCGCGTACGCCAGTGCCACAGAAAGGACATTGTCGACGTGGTGGCGGTTGAAGCCAGTATTGGTAAAAGAATGACTGGCGGCAGACAGGGCAACTGATTAGGGCATCATAGGCTTCCGCTAAGGCCTTTTCCCATTCAGATGCCATCGGCCGTTGAGGTGGTTCGTGCAGTCCCTTAATGAGCGCTCGATCGGTTAACTCTTGCAGTTTTGGGGTTAGCGAACGGAAGGATAATGCTCCTCTACGAAACAGCGGCGTGCCGATTCTTGTGATCCAGTTACGCCTGTCACTGGGGTTTTCACTGAAACACGCGAATTGTCCGTAACCCAATTCATCATCACGCATTGGATCATCAGGATCATAGCAAATTTGCGTCAGCATAACGTTCCGGAAGAGAAGGATCCACAAGACCAAAACAGCCAGAGAGTGCCGATCGGTCAATTCATCTGGTTTGCTTTTGCCCATAACCACTTCGGGGGCAATAAAGCCGGGCATACCCTTAACTTGAGGTGGCAGAAAGCCTTTGACAATCAAGCCATCAAGATCAATCATTACCACCTCGGCTGAAACAGGATTTGCGAGAAAATTCTTCAGATGAACATCGCCATGGGCCATACCTTTGCCATGAATAGCACGCACAGCAGCTGCAGTGCCTCTGGCAATTTTCAGGTACTCCAGCCAGCTTCGCCCTTTACGAAATTGTTCCACAGCATCTACAGGGCTGTAGATAAATTTAACCAATGCCTGATGAGTCGAAGGTACCCGCTTCGTCACAACTCCAACACCAGCTTTTCCATTAACTTGATTTATGATGCCGAGCGGCCAGGCAAGATACTGTTCATCATCGCCCAGGCTTTTACCCAGGTTCAAGATCTGCTGAAGAAGTTTTTGTTTTTCAGGAGATGGACGGTGGTACACCTTGACCACATATCTACTATCTGGTGTGAAATAAATGTTTCCTTCACCCCCTGAATGGGTCGGTTGGTCGTAGATGGTTAGTTGATCTGGTAGATTTCGGCTACCTGGTAGAAGACTGACTGTCCCCATTAGATCCCTCTCTTCGAGTGATAACGATCAGAGTGCGGTCATCCCAGCTCCCTTTAACCTGATAAGTGGCCAACCAGTTAAGCATACCAGCCGATGCCTGTGCAATTGTGGTAGAAAACTCTAGATTTCGAACCACTTTTTTAGCCCAATCTTCTAGTAAATCAGTTCTATGCGAGTACATCAAATCACTCGCGAGGCCATCGGTCATAATGTAAAAAGCAATTATCTGATCGACTGGTGAACTTTCGATAAGTTGAACAGCCAGATAATCCTGAAAATTTATCCGATTTAGTGTGTAGGTAGACTGAGGATCTCCTGTTTCCGGTGCGGTGATCAGTCTTCTAACTTTGTCCTTTGCAGTCAATCCAAGTAAAGCCCCATCGCCAACTTGACCTGCCACACCTCGACCTGTATTCGTATTGAATAAAAGAGCTAAAGCGGTACAACTCAAATCTGCTATATCTAAACCTAAATAATGCGCTTGTTTGTATAAACCCTCATTGGTTTTCTTAAACGCGTTACGTAATATTGTCTCAAGGTTCAACTCTCGCGTATGCATCTGAACATTATTTGCAAGGTTGGTGTCAGCCTGTTCCGGGATAATTGACAATTCCTGTGACGACGATTGTGATTGATCAATACTTTCTGATACCATTGGGCTTGAAAGCCTCCAACCTATTGAGGCTGATTGTTGAAATAGATCAGAAGAAAATTCTTCCAGGCGGTGTTCCAAGCTATTTCGGTGACTCCTTTTGGTCCAATTAAAGAACCCTTCGATCAACGCCTTTACATCCTGTAACAACTCTTTGTTCTTTCTCATGTACGGAACCTTGAGTTCGGCACCTTCCACTTGGACTGGAGGGGCATATATTAAATCGTTTCGATCTAACGGCTTATCTTCCTTCGATATGGAGACATCTTCCAGAGGTACCGCAATTGGTCGTAATAAATAAGAGGTCAGGACATCGACTGCATAGGTTGCTCCGTATCTGGAGAATGGCCGAGACCCCACTCCATCAGCAACAGCTGCTGCCAACCAGGGTCCGAGTGAACGAATAACAAATGCGTCATCACGCGAAAGTCTCTTATCTAAATGTATTTGACCAATAGCGCTTGCTCCAACAACCATATAGGGGCCAACCGTGGCATGAGCCATCATCCATGCTGAATGGGTATCACCGGCAGCTCCCAAGCCTCGATCGCCAATAACAAAACCTTTTTGCATCAGAAGGCTCCTTCTTACTTTCTTCACGGGATGCGGGCTAAGTCTGATGACGGTGGCATATTAGCAAACGGGTTGTCAACATTACCACCTGGTTGAACGGATTGGGTGATGCTTTGGGAAAGATATTGGAAGAGAGCGACAAAGGCTGCCTCGTTGGTACCCATCTTAAAAGCTGTCCCAGTGCTAATTGATTTCAGGGTATTATCTTCAACGTTAGTCCCACAGCCGACTGCCACGATTACGCTTGGTCTGATCTGGCCCTTTGGACGGTTGATTACTGCCTCGCGAGCAGGCCGCCATAGACGATCGGTCTCGTTGCCATTTTCGTCGGTCGGTCGACCATCGGTCAAGATGAAAACAACCGGTTTCCAATCGCCTTTCTGGCCTCCTATTATTGCCTTGGTCACATCCTTCTCCATAGAATCTAACAGAACCCTAAAAGCCAGATCAAGACGGGTTGCTCCTGATGCTGTCAAGTAGGGCGGTTGAAAGCTAGCGACAGGAACAAGCCCACCGGTTACCAGTTGCGCATCACTTGAGAACGTAATGACGCCTACTTTCACGGAGTCACGCGCGAACGGATCACTGGAGACTTCTGTCTGAAATTGCTCCAAGCCATTCCTAACAGACTCAATTGGGGCTCCTTCCATGCTCCCAGATGTATCAAGTAACAGATAGACAGGTAAGTGACGCTCGCCGCCAGGAAGATCTACGCTTCCCCAATCTGGAAAACTGCTTTGCATATCCATGAGGTTTTCCTCCTAAAATATTACTTCTAGATTGCGGATTCTATTCCTGATAAGCTAGGGTGACCTGAGCACACATTTTGACCAAGATTCCTCTTAAACTCGAAACTTCAGCACGCCTTACAACGGCACCTCAGACATCTTGGTCACCCAATGTTCGATGTCCTTCCTCCTGAAACGCCACCGGCGTTTTATCCGAACAGAGGGGATTTCCTGTTTACGTGCCATTAATCGTATCGTTTCGGGTTTCAACCGCAGGAAATCCGCCACCTCCTGCACCGTCCATAATGGTTCGGTCTCAACCAAGCCCGGATCCAATCGGATGTCTGGTTTTGAATATTCCTTCGTTGGGCGGTCTTGTTCGCTAATAGTGTTATCCTTCGGGTGATTGAACAGTAAAGAAAATGTTCTGTATGGGATAAAACAAAAAGCAGACAAAGAACTGCAGAAGAGTCCCTGCCTGCTGAAAACTCATTCCTTGAGCGAGCGCCCTCCGCTTGACATTCATCTTTGCACTTGTTGTCCTCTGGCCAAGTTTTCCATTCAATATCGGTGTTATTCCACGTTTATATCTCTTTTGATGTGATTTTAAAAGTTTAGCAGTGTTTTTATTTTTGTCAATAGACGTTTTCTTTGGTGTTTGTAACATACACGGTTGGTGAGTTTGGGAAATTCATACAGGCGCATGCTCTTCCAGGCACATCTCCAGCCTCTACTCAA
>FWPU01004082.1_pt1 | contig 34829 bp, 32 predicted proteins | sample 2228361 | NCBI WGS metagenome assembly FWPU01 (sample SAMEA103939777, study PRJEB20133) | metagenome
ATACCTTTGTGTCCTTAGTGTAGCCGTAGTGTCCTTTGTGGTAAAAATCCTTGCTCATTGTGCAACAATTTCACGTGTAACGGACTATTCTCGGTACAAAACCGTCCGGGAAGCCCCCGATAAATCGAGGCGTCCGCCGTGTTTTGTATCGGAAACCAACGAGCGAGTATACCACAGAAAAGGCACAAATGCATAACGCAGCCGTCAGTCGAACGCAAAGACCGCCTTGACCAGACGGTTGCGGGATTTCTGGGTCACCGCCGCCAGCGCCTTGCGGTACTCGGACAGGGTAAAGCGGTGGGTCAGGAGAGATGTCAGGTCTACCTTCTTTTCAGCCATCAGGTCTAGCGCCAATTGAAAGGTGCGCACGCGCCGCCCTTGCCAGGTCTCGCAGCCGTAGGTGTAACTGCCGTATACGGCGATCTCTTTGATCCAGATCGAGGTCCAGTCAATCCCTTTCGGGGTCGCTGCCAATCCCACCAGCACCATGGCCCCCCCTTCACGGGTGAAGCGAATGGCCGTATCGAGGCTGGCATCGCTGCCGACGCATTCGTAGACTACCTCTGCCCCGCCGGAGACGAGCGGCTTGCCCAGGACGGGGCGATGGAGACGCGCGTGGAGCGCATCGGCCAGCGCCACCTCGTCGCCGGGGCGGACGGTCTCGTCGGCGCCGTAGCGGCGGGCCAACGCGATCTGGAACGAGTGGCGGGCCACGGCGAGAATCCGGTTCGAGAACCCCAGCGCCCGCAATGCAGCGATCACACAAAGGCCGATCACGCCCGCGCCCAATACCAGTATCGTGCCCTTCTCCGGCGGCGGGCAGCGCAAGACGGCATGGATCGCCGTGGCGAACGGATCGGTCAAAGCCGCCTCCTCATCGCTAACGTTCTGGGGGATGCGGATGAGTTGGCTGGAATGGGCGATGAAAGCAGGACTCCAACTGCCACCCGTGCTGGCGCAATAGCCGATCATCGTGCCGGCCGCGATGGCCCCCTCCGCACGCCGCTCACAGACGCCATAGTCACCGCGTGCACAAGGCGCGCACAGGTCGGCAAATCCACGCGCCACGCAGCCCAACGGTGGGTCCACCACCACCCGCTCGCCCGTGGCGAATCCCTGCACGGCCGGCCCCAGTTCGGCAATGGTGCCCACGTTCTCGTGGCCCAGTGTGAACGGGAAGGAGGTGTACGCCGAGGTCGAGGGGCTATCGTGCAGGGTGATCGCGTGCAGGTCGCTCCCGCAGATGCCGCCGTAGCGCGTGCGCACGCGCGCCCAATCCGGGCCGGGAAGCGCCGGCTCGGCCACCTCGCGGTAGCGCAGGCAGCCCAGGCCGCTCCAGTACACGCCGGGGAAGAAGCGCCCCAGCGCCTTGGCCAGGACGTAACGGGGGATGCTGTCGTCGAATTGCAGGGCTCGCATGTGGATCTCCTAACCCGGACAAGCCGGAACCAAAAACCACGAAGGACACGAAGGATACACAAAGGACTCTAAGGATACCTTTGTGTCCTTAGTGTAGTTCTCGGTACAAAACTAGGCCGGAGGCCCGGCTTTAGCCGGGGAAACCCCGATAAATCGGGGCGTCCGTCGCGTTTTGTACCGAAACTAGTGTAGCCATAGTGTCCTTTGTGGTAAAAATCCTTGCTCATTGTGCAAGAATTTCACGTGTGACGGACTATGGGTAATACTCCGCCTCCCAGCGGTCGAGTTGGTTCGCCGTGGCGCTCTCCAGCCGCCAGCCGTTGGGCGCTCGCACCACAGTCCACAATACATCCCACAGGGTGGCAATGACGCGCCCGTCCACGTTATCATAGGCGCGCACCTGGGCGGTGACCTGGGCCGTATCGCCGACGCGGCTGATCTCGTGCACCAGGCCGACCTCGGCTCCAACGGTAGTGACGTAGCCGAAGGCCCACGCCTCGTAGGGCTGGGCCGCTCGCGCCGTATCGCTCAACAGGGCGTAGGCGCCGGGGATGTCGCGGTCGTCGAGCGCCAGGTAGAACGAGATGACGGCATGCTCCGGCGTGTCGGTGCGATAGGCGTGCGGGCGATCCAGGTAGAACCAGGTGTAGCGTTCCCACGTCCAGCCATAGTTGGCGCCGTCCCAGGTATGCACCGCCTCCCAGGCTAAGCCATCCCAGGAATCCACGTGGTAGCGCACGGCGACTTCGTCGGCCAGGTCGCCGTCGCGGTTCTCCAGCCGCACGCCGGCTTCGCCCTCGAAGGAGGCCAGCAGCGCATAGGCCGTCTCGTCCCAGACAAAGATGTGCAAGAGGACGGTGCTCGTCGCCGCGTGGCCCCACACCAGGATTTCGACTCGCCCATCGGTGTTGATGTCGCGCACGTCCAGTTCGCAGGTCGGGTACTGGCCCAGGCCGTACTTCTCGCCCTCGAGCGCCCGCAGGTCATACCAGGCATCGCCGTCCACGACAAAAGCCGTCAGTTGCGGCGGCTCTCCGGGGCGCAGGTACATCCCCAGCCACTCCGGCGCCCCGTCGCCGTCGCTATCCTCCCAACGCAGGCACAGCGGTTCGACGTTGGCGGCCCGTAAGTGTGCCTGACCCTTTGCGATCACCTGCGCTACTACAGTCGGACTCATCGTCGGTGCGGGGGTGGGAGTAGGCATTAGGGGAGTAGGGGAGTAGGGAGTAGGAAGCACGAGAGTAGGGAGTAGAGAGGTGGGCACCAAGGTAGGTACAGGGGATGGTATCGGGGTCAGAACGGACAGCGGTGTGAGGGTAGGGATGCGGGTGGGCATGGGAGCGCAGGAGGCAAGCGGAAGGCAAGATACAAGAAGCAGGGAACAAGATACCTGCCGCCTCCTCGTCGCCTTGTCGCCTCGTCCCCCCATCCCCTTGTCTCCCCCTCCTCGTCTCCGATTACGGCAACCCTACCAAATTCATCGCGCGCGGGTGCTCGACGGAGAAGTCGAACCGCACGGCGCGCCTCTCGCCTGGCTTCAGGACGAGTACCCATTTCAGCAAATTCAGTTCCGTCTGCTCGGCCGGCTTGGGGTCGGTGGATTCCAGGCGCACCTTGATCTCCTCGTGACGCGGCACGGGCATCTGGTCGTGCAACGTGATGTGTGCCTCGACGGGCAGGTGGTTCTCCAACGCGATCCCGTAGCCGTACTGGAGCCGCCGCCGGTCACCGAGGAGTTTCTTGTCCACCTCACGGCGTTTCAATTCGCGCTCGACCTTGATGCGGTCGTCCACGCCCAGGTAGAGTTCGATCTCGCCCTGCGGCGCGGTCAGTTCCAGTTCCGTGGCGCCGATGAACTCGTCGCCGGCGAAGAGGCTGGCCGGCCCCGGCAGCAAAGTGTAGGGGCTATCGTTGGTCACTTTGGCGCGGCGGTAGGCCGCCTCGACCAGTTGGGGCGCGGTGACGTAATCCAGTTCGGGCGCAAGTTCATAGCGGGCCACCGTGACCTTGTGCGGGGCGCCATCGGCGGGGACGCTGACGGCGGCAGGGATGCGGTAGGTGACCGCCGCGCCGGAGGTGTCCACCGTCGCCGTCACGACCTCGGCCTCTACCGGCACGGCTTCCGGCTCGGCGCCCAGCGCCATCTCGGCCAGCGGCGTGGGAGCCGGGGCAGCGGCTCTCATCTTCATCATCGCCATCCGGGGTTTCGCCTCTGCGTGAATCGGGCCAACGTACCAGGGATCGAGTTCCGGCAACGTCCCGGCCAACGCCGGGCGGGCCGTGGAGAGCGTGAGCGCCACGTCGGGCCAGTCCTCGCCGGTGCGCTGGGTGACCTGCGCGAGATACCCGATCTCCAGCACGGGCTTTTCGCCGCTTTCCAGCAAGCGCAGGTCGTAGAGGGGCTGCCAGGCGGCGTTGGAGACGACGTAGATCAGTTCGACGGTCAGGTCGCCGGCCTGGGTCACTTCGACTTCGACAGTGGCGGTGTAGCGCTCGCGTCCCTTGGCCGTGCGCAGTTGGTCGAGTTCGTTCTGCGCCTTTTGCAGACGCCGCTCCAACTCACGCCGCTGCACGGCCAGATCGAGCAGCGCCTTGTTGAGCGCCTCGGCGCGGCTGCGCACGCTGTCGAGAAGCGCCATCTGCGCTTCGGGCGTCGTCTTGCCGTAGGCCAACCCGCGGGCGAACGCTTTGGTCTGGGCGGTCAGGTCCACCACGACGGTTTGCTCCCCCTTGAGCAGTTCGACCTGCGCGTCGAGCGCGCGCATCTCGTCGCCCAGCGCCTCGACCTGCTTCTCCAACTCGCGCACGCCCTCGGCGGGGGTCTCGGCGTAAAAGCGCCGGCTCACGTCCACGCCCAGCAGCCGTGCGCGGGCCGTGCCGTGCGCGGAGGCGCGCACTGAGGCCGGGTCGAGGCCCAAGGGCAACTCGGCGATCTCGAGCCGGTGGTTGCCCGGCTCCAGTTTCAGCGTGCCGCTCCGGCTCACCCGCGCGCGGTCGGGGTAGACGGTGACGGCGGTGATGGTGGTCTGTAGGTCGGTCATCTGCGGGCTCCTTCGTATAAAGCGCCACGCACCCCAGAAGTGCATGGCGCCCAAAGACGTTGCATGCGTGTGCCTGCGAAACCACAGCCATCCCTCACGCACCGGCAGCCTGTCGCCAGAGGGCAGCCAAATCATGCGCGAGAGAAAGATTCACAAAGATGTCCTCGCCATCGAATAACACCTGCCCTTTAGGCAACACCTTGCGCTCATCGAGCAGGCGGCTCAACATCTGTATGGCAACCGCCGACTGCCAGACCCACAGCCGTATACTGTCCCTACGGATGGAAGTTGGGGTTTTCGGTCCGCAACCCTTCAGCCTGGGCCGCGTCCAGGAGATCGTTGTCAGCCGCAACGAGGGTGAGTGGGGGCATCTGGCCGCCCACCAATGATGATCTCACTGAGCGGCTTGCCCGGCACCTGAACAGGGGTGCTCCGCCGCTTGGAAGCAGCCCGGTACCGCGCAGCGATAGCCGGGTCCAATTCTACCAGAATCCCTGTCGAACGCAACGCAGCGATTACGTCCTCACGGCTCGCGGGCGCCGTTTCCGCTTTTTCGACGGAGCGCAATCCCTGTTCGAGAATACGAGGCAAATCGTCCCAATGCAAACGCAGTCGCCGCGCCAGATCTGAAGACACCTGGATTTGGATCACTTCTGTTCCCATCCCCAACCTCCTGTCAGCACTCACCATACCCGGCCACAGTATACGCAATCGAGCGGCTCTGAAGAATCGTGCGTTGGAACTACTATACCACATCTACAGCCGGAAGGCAAAGCAGGGCCTCGGAAAGCCTCTATCGCTCAAGGCATGGAAAAGCGCGCTCGTAGGCGGCGATGCCCCTTCCACCACGCCATCACCCGGAACACCCACGACTTGAACAGCCGGTTGAGCCGCACCGCCGCCTTCTCCTCCAGCGGCGCGTAGGCGGGATCGCCCAGGATGAGGTATAGCGCGCGGCGCACGCCGTGCGGGATAATGTCGCCCGCCATCCCGTAGCCGATGCAGTCGTACCCCACCAGGTAGAGGTTCTCGATCGGCGACCTGGGGTCGAGCCGCTGTGGCCCGCTCTGCCCCAAGCGGTGTGCCATCTCCGCCGTCCACAGCCCGCTGAAGAACATTGGCACCTGCATCTCGACTAGCCGGTCAAAGTCGGAAAAGATCGCACGCAGTTCGGCCAGCACCAGGTCGAGTTCGCGTCTGCGGTCGTATGGCGGCTGCATCACCCAGAACACGTCGAGGATGTGCCGCCCCTCGGGGGCCAACTTGGGATCGAAGAATGTGGGGGCGTAGCAGTTCAGCGTGCGCTCCCAGCCCATCGCGTGCAGGAGCGAGTGATCGGGCCCCAAGAGCGGCTGGGTGGTGCCGAGGATGAGCGCGGCGACGGTCGCCGGCACTGCCCCGCGCAGCCGCGCGACGCACTCTGGCGGCAGGTTGTGCTCACCCACGAGTTGAATGAGCCGGTTCAGGCCGGCGTTGTGGATTACGACATCGGCGGCGACAAAGCGTCCGTGCGTCGCCCGTCTTTGGTGACGACCCAGTGATCGCCACGCGATTTCACGTCGTGGATCGTGATCCATTGGATGGGTGCGCCCAACTGGCGGCACAGTTTGCCGATGTAACTGTTGGGGCCGGGGCAGGTCCAGGCCGCAGTGACGAAGGCATAGCCCTTGTGCATCAGGTGGGTGTACTTGCCGCCGACGAACGAGAGTTGTTCGACCATCAGCACCTTCTTGCCAGCCTGCGCCAGCCCGGCTGCCGCACGGCTTGTAGCGGGGCAAGTTAGCCTTCTCCACAATGAGAACCGCCAGCCCACGCTGGGCCAGTTCATACGCCAGCACCGCCCCTGCGGGGCCTGCCCCCACCACGATCGCGTCGTAGATCAACGCTACTCCTGTTCTCCCGGTCCCTCCAGCCACACTTCCAACACCCGCCCCACCCGCTCCAGGCTCTCCGCGCTCACCTTGTCGGGCGTGTCCTGCGTGGTGTGCCAGTAGGGATAATCAAAGTCAATGATATCTACCGCCGGGATGCCACGCTGACGGAATGGGATGTGATCGTCGAGCATTGACCAGCGGTACTCGGCTACAAACGTGTCGGTGTACCCCAACGTCGCCGCGATCCCCCATAACTGTGACTGGATGGCAGGGTCGGAGTTGCGCTCGAAATACAACTGCTGGTCGGCGTCGCCCACCATGTCCACGACAACGACGGCCTGGGGTGTGACAGCCAGATTGGCCGCCATGTACGAGGAGCCGACGCACCACTCCCAGCCGTCGAGGCCACCGTTGTCTTCGGCGTCGAAGAAGGCCAGCCAGACCTCGCTCTGCAGCCTGTCTCGGTCCAGCGTGCGCGCCAGTTCCAAGAGCACCGCCACGCCGGAGGCGCCATCGTTGGCGCCCAGCACCGGGACGTTGGGATCCTCCTGGTCGGCGCTGCGACGGGTATCATAGTGCGCACCCAGAATGATGATCGGCTGCTCGCCGTCAGAACCCGATTTGCCGACGATGTTGCGCACCGGCGTGTCGTCGTGGTAGGTGAACTCTTGTGTCTCGACCGCCCAGTGCTGCTCCTCCAGTTCGGCGATGATCGCGTCACCAGTCGCCTGCCACGCCAGCGAGCCGGTGGGGCGTGGCCCCAAGTCGCACTGCGCCGTGACGTGGGCGTAGGCTCGCTCGCCGTCGAACGTGGCGGGCTGCGGCGCTTGTTCCCGGCCCTTGCACGCGGATAGCAGTAGGAACAGGAAGCAGAAAGCAATCGGGAAGAGCCCCTTGCGCATAGCCTAATTGACCCCCCAAAGCAATTGGGTGTGTTTCATTTCAGTTGAAGGCGGCGGTAGGCGCGGTTTCTTACCGCGCAACCCCAAACACGGAAGCATTTTCGAACCGCCAAGACGCCAAGAACGCGAAGAAAAACTGGAAATCTTGGCGTCCTTCGCGCCCTCGCGGTGAAAATTGGGAGTAGCCGTCGGGTCGCGCTATGGAAAGCGCGGCTACTCCAACTCATTTGAAACACACCCAAAGCAATTCTGTGTCGTCGCTGCCCTGTCTCGCCATAGTGACTATGTGAACATTCGCTCGATCTCGGACACTGCGGCCGCAACCCCATCCGGCTCGGCGCGGATGCGCTCCCCCAATTCGGCGGCCCTTTTGCGCATCGGCCCATCGCTCAACGCCTGAGTGATGGCAGCCTGCAGGTTCGCCGCGTTCAGTTTCCCGCGCGAGATGAACTTGGGAGCCACACCCAACTCGAACACACACTGGCCCCAGTAGAACTGGTCAATCACGTGCGGGATGATGATTCCCGGCGCGCCCGACCGCAGCGCCGCAGCGGTGGTGCCAAAGCCGCCGTGATGGACAATCGCGCTGACCCGCTCAAAAAGCCAACTGTGCGGCATAGAGCCGGCGTGATAAACCGTAGCGGGCAGTTCCAGCCCGCGCAGCGCCTCGTCCCAGCCCTGTACGATGGCGCGCGCACCGGCCCGACGGACGGCTTCCAGCACAATCTGCGCGCCCTGGCGAGCCTGTTTGCCGGACATGCTCATCACTCCCAGGCTCACGGCGATGGGTCTCTCGCCCGCCTGGAGAAAATCGAGCAAGTCTTGCGGTGGAGACCAGCCCTCAAGCGGGCGCGCAAACCAATACCCGGTCTGGCGAACGCGCGCCGGCCAGCGCGCATCCGGCGGCACGACGTGGCGGCTCACCGGCAGGAGAATCATGCGCTGGGACTGCATACCGGCGATGTCCGTGACCAGCGGCGCGTCCAGCCGTTTGCGGGAGCGGTTGATCGGCATGATGAACAGTTTGCCCATGATGCCCCAGACCACGCGCGCGACGAGCGAAGGATTGGGATTGTCCACCGGAATACGCGCCGGCTGCAGGGTCACGCTGATCCACGGCAGCCCCAGTTTTTCGGCCTCGGCGATGCCGCTGGTCGTGTCGGAGGTGACGACCAGATCGGCGCCCTCGCAGACCTTCAGCACGTCGGGGTAGGCCTGTTCCACCAGCCGCGCGCCGAGTTGCATCACGCGGATCATGCCGAGCCACATGTTGTTGAACGACGCGGCCAACAGCCGTGCCCCCTCGGCACCCATATCCACCGCCGGGCCGACCGGCGCACACTTGACGCCATGCGCCTCGGCCAGGGAACATAAGGTCGGATTGGTCGCCAGGGTGACGTCGTGCCCGGCTTCCTGCAGGCCCTGGCAGAGATTGACGTAGGGCTGCACGTCGCCCCGCGAACCGATCGTGGCCACGATGACTTTCACGTTGCACCAACTTTCCCTGCTATCCTGGATATGTCCGCCAGGGCGCGCGCCCGGTACGCCTCGTAGCGCCTACGCTTGCCGCGCACTGGCGGATCGAGCGGCGGGAGCAAGCCGAAATTCGCCTTCATCGGCTGGAACGTCGCGGGGTCGGCGTGGCTCACGTAATGGCACAGCGCGCCCAGCATCGTTGTCGGCGGTAAGGTGAGGAGCGGCTGCCCCAGAGCGCAGCGCGCCGCGTTGACTCCCGCCATCCAGCCGGAGCCGATGCTGCCGACGTACCCTTCCACGCCGGTGATCTGCCCGGCGAAGAACAAGCCCGGTCGCTGCCGGAACTCCATCGTCGCGTCCAACAGGAGCGGCGCGTTGACGAACGTGTTGCGGTGCATCTGTCCGTAGCGCACGAACTCGGCGCGCTCCAGGCCGGGGATCGTGCGGAACACGCGCTCCTGCTCGCCATACTTGAGGTTGGTCTGGAAGCCGACGAGGTTGTAGAGCGTGCCGGCCAGGTTGTCCTGGCGCAACTGCACCACCGCGTAGGGCCGTTTGCCCATGCGCGGGTCAGTCAACCCTACCGGGCGCAGCGGGCCAAAGGCCAGCGCGTCGCGCCCGCGCGCGGCCAGCACCTCCACCGGCAGGCAGCCCTCGAAGAAGCGCGCGTCCTCGCGCTCGAAATCGCGCAGCGGGATGCGCTCCGCCGTCACCAGGGCTTCGACAAAGCGCGTGTACTCCTCCTCGGTCATCGGGCAGTTGATGTAATCGCCGTCCTCTTCTCCGTAGCGCGAGGCGCGGAAGGCAACGGACATGTCAATCGAATCGGCGGCGACGATGGGCGCGAGCGCATCATAAAAGTACAGGTGCTCCTGGCCCGCCAGCGCGGCGATGGCCTGAGCGAGCGCGTCGGAGGTGAGCGGGCCGGAGGCAATGACGGCAGGAACGTCGGGGACCGCCGTCACTTCTTCGCGTACGATTGTAATGTGTGGGTGGGACTCGACGCGGCGGGTGACCTCGGCGGCGAACCGCTCGCGGTCCACCGCCAGCGCCCCACCCGCCGGGACGCGGGTTGCGTCGGCGCAGGCGAGCACGAGCGAGCGCAATTGGCGCAACTCGGCCTTCAGCAGGCCGGGCGCGCGGTCGGGCTGGTCCGCGCCCAGGCTGTTGGAGCAGACCAGTTCGGCCAGCCGGTCGCTCACGTGGGCGGGGGTCATCTTGAGCGGGCGCATCTCGTAGAGCGTGACCTGCACGCCGCGCTCGGCAGCCTGCCAGGCGGCCTCGCTCCCGGCCAGTCCCCCGCCCACTACGGTGATGCTCCGAGCGGACGACAATTCTGCCACAGACCTCAGCCCGACCAGTAGAACGTGATCCTCATGCCCGCGTCCTGTATCAGGGTAGTGCGCGTTTCAAGGATCTCAAAAAAAGCCACCAGCAGATCTCCGGTGGCGCCCGCAGCATTCCAGACGAGCAATCCACCAATAACCACCGCCCAAGACGCCGGCACCACGAACAAGAGCAGCACCCCAATCGAGGTGATTGTCGCAAAAGGCAGCAGCCCAACGATCAGATGCTGGTTTCGGGGCAAGTACCAATCGGGTGCTGCGGCGTATGCCCCCCACAAGGTACACCCAAACCTCGGCCGAGTGCGGGTAAACCACCAAAAACCCAAGCCGTGAATCAGTTCATGCAACACGATAGAGGAGAAGACGAGCAGAAACAAGGCAGGGAGACAAAGGGATGGATCGGCAGACAAGAGGAACGCGTCTCCACGCAGAGTCGCCATAAGGTAGAAGGACGCTCCAAACAATAAAGCGCTTGGCAACGCCAACAAGTTCGCCGCCAGGACCCAAGAGCCCTTCCCGAAATCAATGACGCGCTTCACCACATACCCGTCTGGCAGCGCCCTGAGCGGCCGTGTGACAGTTTCCGGTACGTTCACGATATCCTCCTCGGTTACGTGTCCCGCCCATTCGGGCGTCTCACTAGGCGCTTGTGACACCGATATCGACAAAAAATTGTCGATATTTCGCCCAACCCTGTTGTCGGGTAGCGGCAGTTCCAAAGGAACTGCCACCCGTTGCGAGCGCAGCGAGCAACGGGCATGGTACCCTGAGAGTGAAATCCTTGCGTTATTGGCAAGAAAATCTACCACCAAGACACCAAGTCACAAAGCTATGTTTTCTTGGTGTCTTGGTGGTTTCCCCTTTTGGTTCCGGCTTGTCCGGGTTAGGTAGTTCTCGGTACAAAACTGCCCTGGAGGCCCGGCTTTAGCCGGGAAGCCCCCGATAAATCGGGGCATCCGCCGTGTTTTGTACCGGAAACCAGGTAGCCCGATAGAGGTCAATTCCAATGCACACTATTCTACCACAGATGCGGGGAATGTTCCATCGGTTGGCACGGAGGGGGAAGGGGGAGTATACTGGTGTACGAGCTGATGGAGGAAGCTAAGCGGCAGCATTTCCAGTTGCGCCAAGTCGTCCGGCTGCAGGCCCGCCGGTGGTGCCTGGGAAGGGGTGTAGGCAGACAGCATCTCTTCTTGCGTCGGGCTCACGTCTACGGGCCACACCACGTCTATGATGCGGGTGTGGGTCGTGTCGTTGGGCCCGCCGCCGAAGCGCCATTGCTCGGCGCGGGGGTTCACGTCGCGCACGCGCCAGACACCCGCCGAGGGGTACCCCTCCTGCCCCAACACGACGGCGGCATAGGCCCAGTTCGCCGGATCGTCGCCCAAGACGGGGCGCGGCACTTTGATGGTGATCTTGCTCTGGCCGGGATCGGCGATGACGACCATCTCGGCGTCAATCTGCGTGGGGCCCGCGTCGCCCGGCACGTAGATGCCCGGCGTCCACCCTTCGACCCAGACAGCATAGTCCCAGGCGTGGTCGGCCGTCAGAGCCGCGTTGCGCCCGGGCAGAAGCAGCCGCGCACCACTGGCCGGCCCGTCCTTGTCAATGTAGATGTCCACCGTCTGCACAGAGACGCCGTTGGGCGAATTCCAGACGTTCTCCAGCGGGCCGCGCAGCGTGAGCCGGAAGACGATGTGGGTGTCGTCGTAGCCCACGCTGAACGAGGTGGCGTCAAACGCGCCGGGCTGGAAGACAGCGTCGGTGGGGTAGGTGTAGGAGCCGGGGCCATGGTCGTCGCCTTGCGGATCGGCGACCTCCAGCACCGGCGTGGTCAATCCCAAATCGGGGACAATGAGCAGGGCCGGGCCGCCGGTGGGCAGGAGTTGCCGGTCGCTCTGTGCCGTGTCGGTGCCCTGGCTGAATACCAGGCGCACCTGGATGCGATCGCCGCTGTCAAGGGCAACGGTGGGCGCGACGCTGTCGAGTGGCAAGGCGATCTCGAGCGTGACGCCGTCGGCATTGACCGCAGCAGTGGCATCGTTCTCGTAGGTCTGCCACTCGACGCCGTCGAAGAAGGAAAGGGCCATACTCACCAATTCGGCATTGTTGCCCAGCGTGACTTCGGCCAGGCGCGTCGCGCCAAAGCCCAGGACGGTGTCGGGCTTGCCGTAGCGGGAGAAGGCGCTGGCCGCGCCGCCGCCTGGCGGCAGCAGGTAGACACCAATTGTGCTGCGGCAGTTGGGATTGCCGCCGCAGGTGGTGATGGCGCCCCAGGAATAGGCTGCATCAACGCGTAGGTAGAGCGTGTGCGCGTCAAAGCCGTAGTAGAGCCGTTCCAGGGGCAGGGTGGCTGCCATTGTGCCGGTGTCCACAGAGTAGTAGCCAGCGACGTCCCACTCGCCCTCTGCCGCAACGCCGTCAATGGTCGGCTGAACCAGGCCGCTGGCAGCCTGCTCGGCGGGTTCGGGGGACTGGGCGATGATGGGCACACTCAGCCAATCCGGCGGCTGCTCGCCCAGGGTGATCAGCACTTGCCTGAGCGTGTCGCGGTACTGGCGGTCAAAGTCCTCGTCGGAGCCAGAGTTCTGATCCGCGCCGTACCACCAAAACCAGTCGGAGCCCTCGGCGATGTACATCAGCGTCTGGGCGTCCTCCAGCGCCCGCGCGCTGGGCGGTGTGCGGATGCCGTTCTCGTACTTTTGCAGAATCTCGCGCACCTGCCGCAAATAGTCCCAGGCGCGGTTCTCCTCGTCCTCGCCGATCCAGGTGGAAAAGTCGTGGCCGATCCACGATCCGGCCCACAGGTCGGCGATCTGGGCCGAGGGTTCCTGCGGGAACATCTCCAGGTACTCGGAGGGGGTCACGGTGACGATGGTCGAGTCCTCGGAGAGCCTCTGGTACAGGCTGTGGAGGAATTCCTTCCCGTCGTTGTCATAGTACTCCCAGGCGTTCTCTCCATCCAGGATGACGGTGACCAGGTGCGGCCCTTGCGTCCCTTCCTCCCGCAGCCGGTCGTGGATGGCGTGGATGCGGCGGACAAAATCGGCCGCGGCGACGTTGCCGGGGAGACCGGAGTAGGTGAACCCCACCTTGTCGGAGATGACCACGTCGCGAAAGACCATCGCCACGGGGATGTGGTCAACGCCTGCGACGGTGTAGGGCCGGTAGAGCGCGTCGGCCTCCTGGACGGTGTCGTTGACATCGCGGGCGAAGGAATCCATCCCCAGCGACTTGGCCAGCACGCCCTCGTCGGAGGCCATCCAGCGGATGCCGGCGCGGCCCACCATGTTGACGATCGGCTGGGCCACGGAACCCTCAGCCGGCCACATGCCGCGCGGCTCGACTCCAAAGTGATCGCGGTACATCTCCACACCGCGCCCCACCTGCACCACGGCGTCCTGCCCGAAGCGGAAAGGCGGAACCGGCACCTCGATGGAGGGCAGGGCCACCCGCGCCAGGTTGGTGTCCACCAGGAGCGGCAGAATGGGGTGGGCGAAGGGGGTCATCGTCACCTCGATCTGCCCCGCTGCCTGCAGCTGACGGTGGAGAGGGATGACTTCCTTCAGGATGCGCAGGTGCTCGTCCAGGACGATGGTCTTATCTCCCTCAGCATAGTCCCTCCCCTGCGCCACCAGGGAGGCCAGCGGCTCCTGGGCCAGGAAGTCGGGATCGGTCCAGCCCAGGTTGAAGAGAACCTGCAGGTCGCGGTAGTCCTGCGCCGTCCAGGTCTGCATCGCCGCCTGGATGTCGGCGTCGCTGCTTCCAGGGCGCATCGCTGCCAGTTCGACGTAGCGCGGGAAGCGGCGGATGATCTTGGGGTTGATGTCGAAAAAGTAGCGCAGGATGAACCACTTTTGCTCATCGGTCAGTTGCTCCGCCGGGATCGCCGTCATCTCCCAGTACATGTCGGTGGCACCGGCGGCGAAATCGTCCAGTTGGCGGATCAGGCTAGGGGTGAGGTTGAAGGTGACGTGGACGTTGGGATAATCCCGCAGCATCGCGGCCATATCGGAGTAATCTTTGGCAGCGTGGACGCGCACCCAGGGTTTGGCGTAGACGCCGGTCTCCGGGTCACAGTAGTAGACCGGCTGGTGCTGGTGCCAGATGATGGCCAGGTAGATGACGTCTTCGGATGCGGGGGTGGGTATCTCGGTGCGAACCGGCGTCTCAGTTGGCGCCTGGATAGGGGTCAGCGTGGGGGCGGGGGTGGGCCGGCAGGCAGATAGAAACAGGCCAGCCAACAGAACCGCTACCAACCAACGATACGAACGAGTGTTGGTGAGCATCAGGCCCTCCTTGAAAAGTAAAAGGTTCTGGTTATAATACCATTCAGGAGAATGAACAATGGACATTCCCCCTGCGATTGCCGCCATCGCGCCGGACGGGCGACTGACGCCGGCGCAGAAGCGGCGTTTCTTGATTGATTTCTGCCGCCGGCGTATCCGGCCCGGCACCGGCAGCGCGACCGAGTTTGTGCAACGGAGGACGGCGATGATCACTTGGCCCGATCTGCGCTCCATGCTCCAGGGCATTCCCTGGGCCATTGCCGGCGGTGTGGCGACCCGCGCCTACATGCCCGAGCGCGCCACGCAGGACATGGATATCCTGGTGCAGCAGCAGGATTGCGACGCCGTGTGGGAGCGGCTGAGAGCGGCCGGTTATCGCTACATCTCGCGCCTGGCCATGCCCGGCTTCCTGGCCCGCTCTCCTGAAGGGGTGAACGTGGACGTGATCTGCGGTGACTATCCCTGGCTGAAAGAGGCCCTGGCTCACCCCCGGCAGGACTCTGCTGGTTACCCGGTGCTCGACCTCCCGTACCTGGTGTTGATGAAGATGATCGCTGTGCGGGTTCAGGACATGGCCGACGTGAGCCGAATGCTCGGCTTGGCCTCTGACGAGGATCTGGCGCGGGTGCGCGCAGTCGTGGCGCGCTACGCCCCGGACGAGGCCGAAGACCTGGAATCGCTCATCTACCTGGGCCAGGTGGAGATGGGGAAAACGCCCCCCATCGCATCGTAACCGCCATCTCGTCACTTTGCCCACAATCCCCCTGTTTCCTCCAACCAATCCGCTATCCTGTCGGCTGCCCCTGCCACGTCGTTGTCCGATACGTCCAATTCTCGCGTCGGCAGGATGGTCTCGGCGACAGAGCGCATCAGGGCCTGCTCGTTGACGAACACCTACAGGTTGTCATACTGGATCGGGTTACCGGAGACCTTGAGCCTCTCTGCGCGGGCCACCTCAAACGAGTTCGGCGAGGATGATCTTGGGACACAGCTGCTTCGAGACCATGTCTCCGCCTATCCGGGTGTCTCGGCAAAGGCAAACACCGCCCCCGATCGAGGTGGCAGCACTGCGCCCTTGATCCGCCCGGCGATCACCTGTGCCCGTCCCCCACCCCACAGGTCGTGCAGGGTCACGCCATCGGCGAACAGTCCATTCACCGGCACATCCAGGTCGTAGGCGGTCTGACCGTTGTTCAGCACCACTACCAGGGTCTCATCTTGCCCTTGGCGGGCAAAGGCATACACCCCGCGCTGCGCATCGGCGTGTAGGCGGAGATAGCGCCCACGACGCAAGGCAGGATGGGCGTGACGCAGGGCAATTGCCCGGCGAAAGAAAGCACGCAGGTCCGCGTTCCAGCAAGCCTCGTCCCAGGGGAAAGCGCCACGGCAGCCCGGGTCATGCGTGCCTTCCAGGCCAATCTCATCGCCGTAGTAGATGCATGGGGCGCCGGGGAAAGCCATCTGGAATAGCACGGCCAGCCGCAATGCTGCCTTGTCCTTCTGTACCAGCGTGAGAAAGCGGGGCATGTCGTGACTGCTGAGCAGGTTGAGTTGCACCAGCGTCACCTGCCAATCATATAAAGCCAACAGCCGATCTATCTGATCGGCGAACTCGAGGGCATCCAGCGGACGCAACTGATGGCCGCCCAGCCGCTGGGATACATCCAGCCTTCCCTCGCCGAAGAAGCCCAGGCAGGCACGGGTAAACACATAGTTCGTCACGGCGTCGAATTGATCGCCCTGCAGCCAGCGTTGGGCGTCGAACCAGATTTCGCCCACGATGTACGCCTCGGGATTGGCCGCTTTGACCGCGCGGCGAAACTCGCGCCAAAAGTCGTCTTCGGTCTCTCCGGGCACATCGAGCCGCCAGCCGTCTATGCCGAACTCGATCCAATGGCACGCCACGCCGAGGATGAAACGCCGCACGGCTGGCGTCCGGGTGTTGAACTTGGGCAGCGCCGGCAGATCCCACCATGCCTGGTAGCCCAATTCCTTTAGGCTGCGCCCGCTGCCGGCGAGCCGCCGCTGCTTTTCCCGGTCGGGGTAGGCGTTCAGAGGCTTACCGCTCCGCAGCCACTCCTCATCGAAATAGAACCAGTCTATGTATGGAGAGGCGGCGCCATTTTCCAGCGTGTGATGAAACTGATAGAATCCCCGGCTGGCATGGTTAAAGACGCCGTCGAGCACCACCCGCATGCCCAGGGCGTGAGCCGCATCCAAAACCTCGCGGAACGCCGCATTCCCGCCAAGGACCGGGTCAACCTGATAATAGTCGTGGGTGTGATAGCGATGGTTGGCTGCCGACTGGAAGATGGGATTGAAGTAGATCGCATTTATCCCCAGGTCTGCCAGATAGTCCAGGTGTTCAGCCACCCCCAACAGATCGCCGCCTTTGAAGCCGCGGGTAGTAGGCGGCGAATCCCACGGCTCCAGGTTGGATGGCTTGGGCACCCTCTCGCTCATGGCAAAGCGATCGGGGAAGATTTGGTAAAAGACAGCATCCTTGACCCAATCGGGGGTGATGAAATCTGAATGCATCGGGTTTCTCCTGATTGCAGTGAAGCGTTCGATTTGTGGACAGCGGCTTGTCGTACGGCGGCCTGTAGACGCTCACACCAGCCAACCGCGTGCCAAACCAGTAGCGTCCCTCCCGATCCTGGAGGATGGCGCTTACTTGGCCGCTTGCCAGGCCGGAATTGCCAGGTGTGTAAGTCAGCCAACCCCGGCCATCAAAGACCGCCACAGCACCGCCCATCTGGGCGGGCATCTCCGTAGCCACCCAGACTCGCCCTTGCCTGTCCACCGCCAGCGCCGCGACGTTGTTCCACGGCAAGCCAGAGTTGGCAGTTGTGTAACATGTCCAGTTCCCCTGATCGAACAGGTAGAGGCCCCCTCCGCCGGTGCCAATCCAGACCCCGCCCCCGGGATCGGCTGCCAGCGCGCGGATGCCATCGGTAGTGAGGCCGGAGGTGGCTGTGGTATAGGACATCCAGGCCGGCTCTCCGCCGGAAAGGTCCAGCACTCCAACGCCACGCTCCGTCCCCATCCAGGCTCGGCCCGCGTGGTCTACCGCCAGCGCCAGCACCGTCTCACTCAGACCGGCCTCGGCTGGGGAGAAGGCTCGCCAGGCAGTACCGTCCCACAACGCCACACCAACTCGCGTTCCTGCCCACATCCGCCCCTCACCATCCGCCGCCAGCGCCCGCACGCGTGCCTCGGACAGCCCCATATCAGCCGCCAGATGCATCGTCCAGTGCCCGCTCCCGAACACGCCGAGCCCGCTCTCGGTGCCCACCCACATCCGTCCACCAGCGTCCTGCGCGAGCGCGGTGACGCGCTTGTCCGGGAGAGGGAGCTCTGCAACGTGCAGGCTCGTGGACAGATCGCCTACAAAGATAGTCAGGCCATGGCGTGTGCCCACCCAGACCCGATCATCGGCGCCCAATGCCAGGGCTGTGACGGCATCATCGAGCAAGTATCCCTCGGCCGCCGTATAGGTTGTCCAGCCGCGCAGCTCGCGCACGCGGTTGACGCGGAAGGCGACGTAGCCCACGCCGTAAAGGCCCACCAGCGCGGCGATGACGATCAGCAGCCATCTGGGTGGCTTGATCCAGAAAGTGTGGTCGGGCAGATAGTCGGCGATGCGCTCCCACAGCGCAACTTTCACGCCCATATTCCCCCACTGCAAGACGGTAGGTCCAACACAAGCGTACCTTCCTCCCAGGCAGCCTTCGCCCCGCCCGCCTGGATCAACGGTTCCAGGCCCTTGTCGGCGAATGGCTCGATGCGCAGACACCGCGGTTCCGAGTCAATGTGAACGGCCACTACCAGAGGGCCGCCCATTCCCTCGATGCAGTAGCACCATGTGGTCGAATCCACGAACCGGGTCACGCGTTTCCCCTGCCAGATGGCCTGGTGGGCGCGGCGGGCGGCGATGAGCCGCCGGTACCAGGCCAGGAGTTCAGCGTCTTGTTCGTCCCCCCACTCCATCGGCAAGCGAGACATCTCCAGCCCTCGCCCCTCTCCCCGGCTCCGAGTCTGGTTCAACCCCACCTCGCTGCCGTAGTAGATGATCGGTGGCCCTGGCAGGGTCGCCAGGACGAGCATAGCCAGTTGTAGCCGCCAGCGATCCTCGCCGGCAAGGTAGAGGAACCGATCCATGTCGTGATTGTCTAAGAAAGAAGGACGGGTGAAGGCGGAGGGGAAGAACGCTTCGTGGCGACTCACCTGACGCTCCAGGCCCGCCAGATCGAGCGCCGCATGCGCAAAGACCCGCCGCAAGAGATCACAGAGATGAAAATCCAGACAGCCGTCCAGCCGGCCCAGGTAACCATAGAGGACAGAGGGCGGCTCTACGATCTCGCCGAAGCACCAGCAGTCCGGCTTGGCAGCCTTGCAGGCGCGCCAAAAGTCGGTCCAGAAGGCATGGTCAGGGCCGTTCGCGTGATCCAACCGGAAACCATCTACGTCGTACTCGGTCAGCCAGTAGCGGGCCACTTGTATCACATAGTCCCTCACGGCGGGATGGGCCGTGTCCAGACGGGGCATCGAGGCCACGTTGAAGAAGGTTCGATAGCCGTGCGGATAGGCCGGAGCGAAGGTGAACCAACGCCGGTAGGGGCTGGCCGGATCGGAGCGGGCCTCCTGGAAGAAGGGGTGCTGGTCGCTCACGTGATTGCAGACCAGGTCAAGCAGAACGCGGAGCCCCCGCGCGTGGGCAGCCTGCACCAGGCGACGCAGATCGCCGTTGCTCCCCAACCGCGGCTCAACGGCGTAAAAGTCGGTGGTATCGTAGCCGTGGTAGGTAGGACTGGCGAAGATGGGCGAGAGCCAGATGCAGGTCGCGCCCAGGTCGGCGATATAGTCCAGTTTCTCCGTCACCCCGGCGAGGGTGCCACCGAAAAAGCCGCGCAACGAACCAGGCTGCGCGAACGGCCGCCCGCCGCCGCGGTTGAAGCGATCCACAAAGACCTGATAGACCACGGCTTCTCGCGCCCACGTGGGCGACGCCAGCCGGTCTACGCTATAGGCGAAAGGAGTGGGCTGCGGCTCGCTGGAGAACGGGAGATGCACCGGCGTCTGTTGGCCGGCGAAGAACGCGGCGGTGGCCCGCTCGACCTGTACCTGGACAGGGGGCCAGTCCGCCCAGACTTCGCTAGCGTTCCCACGCCAGCCACCAATGCGGTAACGCACGATCGCCCCCTCTGGTTGCGGGGGCAGCACCCCCTCCCAGCGCTCTACATAGCCCCAGAGGAAGGGATGCCACTCGACAGCGATCCGCTCTAGGGGTATCGCCTGTCCCACGTGAGCCTTGCCCTTGCTGCCCGCTGGCTCCCGTCCATCTGTCGTGTAGTAGCAGGCCAGTTGATCGAGTGCCAGGTCCGGCCCGACGGTCACAACGAGGGTGACCGACTCGCCGGGCAGAGGATCGGCGGGGGTGATGTGCACTCCGTGCTGCAAGCCGCATGCCCGGACGCGGGCGTGGAGCACCTTTAACTCGTCGGTAGCGAACGTGCCGAAGATAAAGTCTTCTATCCCTTCACCCCTCCGAGTGTCAGCCCGGCTTCCAAGTAACTCTGCGCCGCGAGCCAGACGATCATGACCGGGATGGTGACCAGCAACGCGCCGGCAGCATACTGCCCCCAGGGGACGTTCATGTCGTTGGCTAACTGGGCCAGGGCAATGGGCAACGTGTACTTGGCCGTCTGACCGGCCAGCAGCACCTGGGCCATCACGTATTCGTTCCAGCCGGCCATAAAGCCAAACAGCGCCACCGTGGCGAGAGCAGGGCGTGCCAGGGGCAGCGCAATGCGCAGGAAAGACTGCAAGGGGCTACAACCGTCAATCAACCCTGCCTCCTCCAAATCCATCGGTATCGTGTCAAAGTACCCTTTCAGATTCCAGGTACAAAAGACCAGCGTGCCGGTCGAATAGGCCGAGATCAGCCCCCAATGGCTGCCATAGAGTCCCAGGCGATAGAGGATCAACGCGATGGGCACCAGCGCCAAGACACCGGGAAAGGATTGGACAGCCAAAAACAGGATCAGCCCTGCTTCGCGGCCTGTGAAACGGAAGCGGGAGAAAGCAAAGGCTCCAGAGGTAGATAACGTCACACAGGCGATCGTCGTCAGGCTGGCGACGAAGAGGCTGTTCCTGACCCAGGTGGGGAAGGGTTTGACGAACAGCATCGTGCGATAATTCTCCCACGTAACCTCGGTGGGAAGGAACATGCCGGTCAGGCTCAGGGAATAGAGCCGCCCTGCCGGACGCAACGAAGCCAGAAAGACGAACCAGACAGGATACAGCGCAAAGACGACCGCCAGGACGAGAATGGCGTAGAAGAGGATCTTGACGAAAACGCTGGGCCCCTTCATTCATAGGCTCCTTTCGTGATGCGGGTCAAACGCAGGCTGAAGAGCGTGGCAGCGAAAAGGATGACGAAGACGATCACGGCGAACGCGCCAATGTAACCATCGTTGCGCTGCTGAAAGACCTGCTTGTAGGCGTGGATCAGCACGAATTCCGTCGCCCCAGGCTGGCCCGCGCCGCGAAGTGGGCCACCCTGCGTGATCAACCACACCGTGTTGAACATCTGGAAAGTCGTGATAGAACTGAGAACGACGGCAGGCATGACGGCCGGACGCAGGAGCGGCAAGGTAATGCTGGTTAACTTTTGCCACCAACCCGCTCCATCCACTTCGGCAGCCTCGTACTGCGCCGGGTCAATGGACTGCAGCGCACCGAGGATGATCACCGTGAAGAAGGGGTAGGACATCCAGACATTGACCACGGTCACAGCAACGAAGGACAGGGCAGGATCCAGGAGCCAGGATGGCCCCTGGACGCCGATCAGGCGGAGCACTTGATTGATGGTGCCTTGCTCGGTGCGGAAGAAGAACTGCCAGATAAGGGCGCTGATGTAACTGGGGACTGCCCAGGGAACGATGAGCAGGACGCGGAATACCGTCCGGCCACGTATAAAGTCGTTGTTCAGGATCAGAGCCAGGATGAGTCCAAAGACAAAGAAGAGGGGGATGCAAGCCACCACATACAACAAAGTCTGGAACATCACGACGAAGAAACTGCCGCTGTTCCTCAGCTGACCGAGGGCGGCTTGGCCCTTCATCCCAAACCACAACCCCACACCCAGGGCGGCGGCAACGAGCCACCACCACCACGTAGCCGGAGGACTGACCAGCCGCTTGCGCACCTGACTGGAAGCAGCGCCGACCACGACCAACGGCGAGACGATCAAAAGCAGCCGGCCCAACGCGGAGAGCGACTCGACGGTAAAGAGCTTTTCGAACAGCCTCACATAGTTGGCGTAGAATGGCCGCTGCACACAGAACCGTCCCTGCAATTCCGGCTCGCAGCAGAAGCCGGAAAAGACGGGACAGACAACGTCCCACACAAACTCCCCCCACACCGGGTGTTTCTGCAGAAAAATGGCCCGGTCCTGCTCATTCAGTTCGTAAACTTGATAGTGATAGGTGTTCCGATTGGTGAACGAGACGTAGACGTTGTAGATGATGGGAAAAACGCTCAAAATCAGGATGCCGACCAGGGTGGGGGCAGTGAACAGGAGGACCATCAGGTATTTGCGCCAGCCTCGATATGCAATGCTCATGGCTTGCCTCCTTGGGGGGGGTAATACCGAATCGTCAATACAACCGTGATAGCACGCGGGGCGGGGAGAGTCCCCGCCCCGCGCAAGAACATGCTACCGCATTCCGGCGATGTTCTGCTCTGCCGTCGCCTGGGCTGCTGCAAGCGCCTCCTCGGGCGTTTGCGCGCCGGTCCAGATGGCAGTAGTAGCGTCACCCACCGGCCTCCACAGTGCGCTCATGTAGGGGGTGTTGGCCATGGGGATGCCCCGCTCCAGCGACGCGCCGAAACCCTGAACGGTATACATCGCCTGGACTTCGGGGGCCGCCAACGCGGCTGCATTGGCCGGGACCTCCTTGGTCTCGATCACGCGAGCAATCTCAGTCTCAGCACTGGTCCACCACTTCATCGCTGTGACCGCCGCCGCAGCGGTGCCGCGGTCCACGGCATTCTTGGTCAGCAACCATACCTTGATGCCGACGAAAGGCTTGCCCATCGGCGCGATGCCATACTCGATCCCCGCCGTCTCGAGGTCGGCGATGGCCCACGGCCCGGTCCACCAGATGGCCGCCTTTCCCTCGATGAGCATGGACTTGCAGATGTCGTGGGAGGTCTCTGCCGGGGCCACGTCGCGGAACTGCAGGATCCAGTTGGCGGCAGCCAGCCCTTCGGGAGTATCCAGGTAGACGGTGCCCTGGTCATCCACGTAGCCGGGCATGCCGAAGCCGAAATAGATGGCACCGACATGGTAGGCATCCGGGTTGCCCAGCCCCTGGTTGCACAGATAGTACACGTCGGGATTCGCCTCACGGAAGGCAGTAGCCTTCGCCAGCAAATCATCAAAGTCGTCGGGGTCAGGCAGATCCGTATCGGCGAGCAGGGCCTTGTTGTAGACCAGGGCGATGCCCTCCATCGTCTCCGGCAGGCCCCAGATCTGCCCGTTCCAGATCACGCTCGCTACTGCTGGGGGAACAAAGTTGTCTTCCAAGTACGCGCGGTTAACCCACTCATCAATAGGAGCAATGTTGCCGGCAAGTGCGTTGTTGCCGATCACGTCGTTGGCCCACGCCAGAATGTCGGGGCCCTCACCGGCAGGGACGGCGACGGCCAGCGAGTCCGACAGGTTATCCACTCTGGCGTACTCAAGCGTGATACAATCGGTGTTAGTGGCGTTGTATTCATCGAACATTCTCTCGATGACCGTCTGGTAGTCACCGCTGTAGCCATGCCAGATGGTGACCTTAGTCACCCCAGTGGGGCAGGGACCGGCTTCTGTGGGCACCGCCGTCGGCGCCGCAGTCGCGGCCGGAGCCGTAGTGGGACGTGCGGTCGGAGCAGCGGTCGGCTTAGGGGCGCAGGCCACGACCACCAGGCCCAGTACCAGCAGAGCCGTCAGTGTATACATATACTTCTTCATTTCCATTCCTCCTTGGTTGAACTCATGTTTGACGGGTAACGGGTTAGCATATCACACATCTCGTTTCAGAACATCACCTCCTCACGCAAACGCCCGTGTGAGCATGGGCAGATGATAAAAGCGCACGCCATCTTGCCGAGAGAACTAGGGCGTGATTTGCAGGAAACTGTTAGACGTACCCACGAATAACGCCGGGTGTTAAGCGGGCCGCCTGGCCACCGAGTCCCGCACCACCAACTTGGTAGGCAGGATCAAATGATCGCCTGCGGCCTCCCCACGCAGCAAACGGATCAGTAACTCGGCGGCCTGCTCCCCCTTCTCTACAATCGGCTGATACACCGTGGTCAGCGGCGGGACGGCCAGCCTGGCCTCGGGGACATCATCGTACCCGACGACCGACAACTGACCGGGTATCTCTACCCCCTGCCGGCGCGCTGCACCCAAAACACCCAAGGCAATCACATCGCTCATAGCCACCACGGCTGTAGGGCGAGGGGACATTTCCCACAGCCGCTGGAAAGCCTGCTCTCCCCCTTCCAGAGTGTTCTCACATTCCAAGATACCCACTTCGGGGCAATCAGGGGACAAACCTACTGTCGCCAGAGCCTCACTGTAGCCTTCGAGGCGCCAGCGCATGGCCCCGCGCCAACGCTGCCAGACACCGTTCTCGCCAGATTCAAAACCCAGTATGATAATCTGCCGATGACCATGATCCAGCACATGCTGCATCACAGCCCTGGCTCCGGCGTGGTCATCCACGTTGACGCAAGGGCTGTCATCCAGACACTCACTGTCCACCAGCACAAAGGGGGTGCCGCGACGCCGCAAGAGTTCCACTGCTGGATCCTGCGCTCCCAAGCCGAGCACGACGAACCCATCCACCATAGCCCGATCCACGGCAGCCTGCAGGGACCCCCGTATCGGGGCAGCCAGCAAGATGCTACCCTCCTCTTCCAGACAGACCCGCCCAATGCCGTGCAAGATGTGGGCAAAGAAGGGGTTTTCCAGCATCGTGGCAAGATCCTGAGGCGCCAGCACCCCAATCACACCGGTCCGCCCCATACTCAGGCTACGGGCCACCGGATGGGGAGTATAACCCAAATGCTCAGCCACCTGGAGGATCCTCTCTTGCGTGGCTTTCGAAAGGCGACCGGGGTCATTGAAGGCGAAAGAAACCGCTGTCATGGAGACCCCGGCCTGTCTGGCAATATCCTTTATGGTCACACGGGGCATCGGACTCGCTCGCCGGACTAAAGCGTTTTACTAAAGCGCTTTAATTATACTGTAGCAAGCCTTATCTGTCAAGTACCCCGGCGTTATGACGGTACAACCAGCCAGAGACGAGGATAACAAAGGATGCCATTCCCTGCTCGCCAGAGGGCGTTCCCCATTTCACGTCTTGTCCCGGGTTTTCGGGCCAGAGCATCTGCTAACGCGCACCAAAACCGAAGCACTCTCGACTATCTAGGGGCACTTGACAAGTCGGCGTTTCTCCGGTAATATATAAGCGTATCTTTATGAAACAGCCGTTTATACATCAGGAGCGGGATAATGTCTCAAACGGGGCGCGCACGCGAGCGAGAGTTGCGTGAGTTAGCACGGCACTTTTACATTCTCAAAGACATTCTGCGTTTGCGCATTCTCCTGGCACTGGCGAGCAATCGGGAGATGACCGTGACCGAACTGGCGCGCGTGCTGCGCATCAGCCAGCCGCTGGTGTCATTCCATCTGCGCCCGTTGCGCGCCACCGGCCTGGTGCAAATCCGGCGCGCAGGCCGTGAAGTGTACTATTCGCTCAATCTGCCCGAAATCCAGCGACGTCAGACCGAGTTTATGGAACTGCTGACGAGCGCCGTTGATTCAGGGCAATGAATTCTACTCTACGGAGGTTGCGGAAGTATGGCAAAACGGAACAAGGTACGCGTAGCGATTATCGGTGTAGGCAACTGTGCGTGTTCACTAGTTCAGGGAGTACATTTCTACAAAGATGCGCCCGATGATGCGTTCGTTCCAGGACTGATGCACGTGAGCCTGGGTGGTTACCACGTGCGCGATATCGAGTTCACTGCTGCGTTCGACATTGACAAGAACAAGGTAGGGCTCGACCTTGCGGAAGCGATTTGGCAACCGCCGAATAACACGATCAAATTCGCCGATGTTCCCTCACTGGGCGTGCCGGTCAGTCGGGGCATGACGCACGATGGCCTGGGCAAGTACCTGGCACAGGTGATCGAAAAAGCGCCAGGGCCTACAGCAGACATCGTACGCATCCTGAAAGATACCGGCACTCACGTTGTGGTGAATTTCCTGCCGGTGGGCAGCGAGATGGCGACCAAGTGGTACGTGGAGCAGGTGCTCGAAGCCGGCTGCGGCTTTGTCAATTGCGTCCCGGTCTTTATCGCGCGCGAGGCATACTGGCAGGGGCGTTTCAAGGAGCGCGGATTACCTGTCATCGGCGACGACATCAAGAGTCAGGTCGGCGCCACCATTACTCATCGGGTGTTGACCCATCTGTTCCGCGAGCGCGGTGTACGGCTCGACCGCACCTACCAACTCAATTTCGGCGGCAATATGGATTTCTACAACATGCTGGAACGGGAAAGGCTAGAATCCAAGAAGATTTCCAAGACCAACGCTGTCACGAGCCAGTTGGATTATGAACTGCCGGCCGACAGTGTCCACGTGGGGCCGTCGGATTATGTGCCGTGGCTGACGGACCGCAAGTTCTGCTACATCCAGATGGAAGGCACTACCTTTGGCGAGGTGCCGCTGAAACTGGAAGTGAAGTTGGAAGTGTGGGACAGCCCCAATTCGGCAGGCGTGGTGATTGATGCGGTACGCTGCTGCAAACTGGCCCTCGATCGCAAGTTAAGCGGGGCGATCGTCGAACCCTCGTCGTATTTTATGAAGTCGCCGCCGGTGCAATTCTCCGACGACGAGGCACGCCGGAAGGTGGAAGCATTCATTAGCGGGACGGCGGTGACATAATGGACAGTGTACGACCGTTAGAGCACAAACAGCATAGTCAATGGGACTCGTGGACCGACTGGGCACGCGCTCAAGGTGGAGTGCTCTTGATGCCCCTCGCCCGCCTGGCGGGCCAGTTAGGTGTCCATCCTAACACCATCACGATCCTGGGCCTATTCCTGCACATCGGTGTAGGCGTGGTATTCGGCCTTGGTCACATCCGACTGGGCGGTCTGTTGCTGCTCATCATCGCGCCGGTGGATGCACTGGACGGCCTCCTGGCGCGGGCATTGGGCAAACAAAGCCTGTTCGGATCGTTTCTCGATTCCACGCTCGACCGCCTCTCCGATGCTGCGTTGATCCTGGGGCTAGTGGCGCACTACCTCCGCCAGGGAGCGCAGCTCCAGATTGTACTACTGCTCGTCGCGTTGGTAGCCACGATGATGATCAGTTACGTCCGTGCGCGAGCCGAGTCGCTAGGGTTTACCTGCAAGATCGGGTTGCTGACCCGCCTGGAGCGTATCCTGCTCATCGGCATCCTTTCGGCCGTCGGGGTGCCAACCGTGATGCTCGGAGCGCTGGCCGTACTCTCTGTTTTCACAGTGATCCAGCGGATTGTGCATGTTTATATGATCTCTCGGCAGCGGGAAGAGGATGCAGGTTCGTAGCGGTGCAGGCGCATCTACAACAGACGCGGTCTTGAATTGCCGGGCGGGAGCGTGCCCGGCTATTTTTCCGCTGCCTCCCACCCATGTGCCGTTGAGGCCCCCGTACCCGAGAGGTGGCATGGGTTCCTCCAGTCCATGCGCCAAGGCCCACCGCATAAGCCTGGATGGGGTGCTTTTTGCTTATTGCCATGAGCGCCCAACGTTGGTATAATCACTATTCGAACACCGCCCATGATCGAACTGGCTGGCCTGACGAAGAAATTCGACGATTTCACCGCTGTGGACGGGGTCACGCTGACGGTTGCACCGGGCGAAATCCTGGCGCTCCTGGGGCCCAACGGTGCTGGCAAGACGACAACGGTGCGCATGCTCTCGGCCATCTTGCGCCCAACGGCGGGTGAGGCACGCGTGGCCGGCTACAGCGTGACCGCGCAGCCACAGGAAGTGCGGCGACGGGTGGGGGTGCTGACCGAAAACCCCGGCCTGTACCTGCGCATGCGCGGTTCGGAGTATCTAGAGTTCTTCGGGCGACTGATGGGACTGGATGCCGAAGAGTGCCGACGCCGGAGCCAGGAGTGGTTGGGGCATTTCGGCATGGCCGAAGCGTGGCATCAGCGCATGGCCACGTATTCAAAGGGTATGCGCCAAAAGATCGCGCTGGTGCGTGCGATGTTACATGATCCGCCAGTTCTCCTGCTGGATGAGCCGACTTCGGCAATGGATCCCCATAGCGCCAAGTTGGTGCGCGACGCGGTGACCAGCCTGCGTCATCACCAACGCGCGATCGTGATCTGTACCCACAACTTGCCGGAGGCCGAGGCGCTGGCCGACCGTATCGCCATCATCCGACGTGGCCAGATTATCGCGCTGGGCACCCCCGCCGAGTTGAAGGCACGTATGCTCGGACCGCCGTTGATGGAACTGCGCTTGACCCATTCGACCGATGGTGTTGTGAGGCTCATCTCCGGAATGGTCGAGATCGAGGAGGTCGGCGAGGACTGGCTGCGCTACCGGACAGCCAAGCCGCATGAAGCGAACCCGCGCGTGCTACAGATCTTGGCGGCACAAGGGGCAGGAGTGATCACTCTAAGCGAGGTGCCACGCAGCCTCGAGGACGTCTATCTGCGAGTAATAGAGGAATGAGCGATGGCAGTAGCCACCGAGCGCAGACGCACAATGGACGAGTCGCTTCGTTTGGTGCGAACGCTCGTCAGCCGTGAACTCTGGGATACACTGCGCGATTGGCGCATGGTGGTGCCGATTCTGGTGCTCACATTGTTCTTTCCCGCGTTGATGAGTTTCATTGCCAACGCGGCATTGAACTGGGTCCAGAAATACGGCGGCGCGCCGATCATCGGAGAGCGCATGATCCCCTTCCTGTTGATGGTAGTCGGTTTCTTCCCGATCTCGTTCTCACTGGTCATCGCGCTCGAAACGTTTGTGGGGGAAAAAGAGCGCCGCAGCCTCGAGCCGCTCTTGGCGACGCCTCTGACAGATACCCAACTCTACCTGGGCAAGACGCTCGCCGCGTTGGCTCCGCCGCTGATGGCTTCCTATCTGGGCATCACAGTCTACCTCGCCGGGCTGTACTTCTTCGAGGGTTGGTCACCGCCGCCGATTCTGCTGGTGCTGGTGGTCGTACTGACGACGGCGGAGGGGCTGGTGATGGTGACGGGTGCTGTGGTGGTCTCCAGCCAAACCACGAGCGTGCGGGCGGCAAATCTGCTGGCCAGTTTCATCATCATCCCCATGGCACTCCTGATCCAGGTCGAAGCCATGATCATGTTCTGGGCCAACTATGACGTGCTGTGGTGGATTGTGCTCTTCCTGATCGTCGTGGACGTCGTCCTGGTGCGGATGGGTATCCGTATCTTCAATCGGGAGGAGTTGTTGGGCCGCGAGATTGACGAGTTGAACCTGGTTTCCATGTGGCGCACGTTCTGCCGCCATTTGTGTTGGGAGCATTGGCTCTTCGGGCTAGATGAGTGTAAACTGCCCGGAGGGCTACGCTGGCTGGGGCTGCTAGGCGGACTCTATAGATACGAAATTCCTGCAATTCTGCGCCGCTCCTGGCTGGCAGTGGCTACGGTGGCGATTGCCCTCCTCCTGGCAACATACGTCGGCTACTCGTTCGTCGCTCGCTATCCGTTTCCGGCAGAGTTGATGAAGCAGGAGGGAGTGACTCCCGAGGCGTTTGCGCAATCGCAGAATCTAGGCGTGCTTTTCACAACGTGGGGGATTTTGATCCACAACCTGCGTGTGCTCATCGCAGGGGCGCTGCTGGCTGTGTTTTCCTTTGGCACGTTGGCGATCGCCCTGCTGATGGTCCCAGTAGCAATCGTGGCCTTTCTGGTCTTGCAGTCCGCGCATCTGGGATACAATCCGTTGCTATTCTTCACCGTTGGCGTGTTGCCCCATGGGGTATTCGAATTGCCCGCCGCGGTCATGGCGACGGCGTTGGCCGTACGCCTGGGGGCGGTCTTTATGTCACCACCGCGAGGCATGACGGTCAGCAAAGGGTGGCTGTGGGCACTGGCCGACTTTGTCAAGGTCTTTTTCGCGTTCGTTCTGCCGCTGCTGCTCTTGGCGGCCGCCGTCGAGGTCCACGTGACGCCCATATTGGTACTGTGGGCGTTTGGGAGTTGACACACGGTGGCTAGAGTCATCGCTTTGGGAACGGCAGCGGCAGTGCCCAACGAGGCACACGCTACCACCTATCTGGCCCTCGAGGGCGAGCGGGGCTTCTTCCTGACCGACTGTGGAGACAGTCCTGTAGTACGCGTTCGGCAGGCGGGCCTCACGCTCGAACGCCTGCGCGGACTGATCATCACGCACTTTCACCCCGACCACACATCTGGCATCCCCCTATTGCTGATGAATGTCTGGCTGCTGGGGCGCAGCGAACCATTGCCCGTCTACGGTCTCCAGGACGCAATAGACCGGTTCAGGGCCTTGATGGAGTTGTTCCGGTGGCAGGACTGGCCCGGGCTCTTCGAGGTGCCCTTCTGCATCGTGGCCGCGGAGGTAGGAGCGCCGGTTCTGGAGGACGACGAGTTTCGCATCACGGGTGCGCCCGTGCGCCATCTGGTGCCCACTCTGGGCCTGCGCATCGAAAACAAGCGCAGCGGTGGCGTGCTGGCCTATTCCAGCGATACAGCGCCTGCCGAGGAGGTGGTGGCGTTGGCGCACGACGCCGACATCTTGATCCACGAGGCAGCCCAAGATCTCGGCCACTCCGACGCAGCGCAGGCGGGAGAGATCGCCCGACGAGCCGGCGCACGCCGCCTGGTGTTGATCCACTATCGGCCCTCACCACAGAAATATGAATGCTGGCTCGCCGAGGCCGGCGCGGCCTTTGGCGGGCCGGTCGAGTTGGCGCAGGATTTTGGCGAGTACGTCTTTTGATATGCCGGGGAGCCTGGATATGACGCCACCACGGTTAAGCGGACGGGCCGAGGCCTGTGCGCGATTGTGCCAGGAATTCCGTGTGGATATCTTGTATGCCTTCGGCAGTCGGGGTTGTGAAGTGAGGGACTGGCTGGAAGGCAAGCGTGCGAGTCTATCTCCTGGCCCGGCCGATGTGGACATCGGAGTCAAACCGGCCTCAGGGGTGCACTTTTCTGTCCAGGATAAAGTGCGCCTGGCGGTAGCGCTCGAGGACCTGTTGGGAGTCATGCGGGTTGACCTGGTCTCGCTGCTCGATGTAGACCCTTTCGTGGCCGCTAACATCATCCGTGGAGAGCGCCTATACGCCCGCGACGATTATGAGGCCGACGGGTACGAACTGTACGTCTTGCGCCGAGCGGGTGACTTGGCACCGCTGGAGCGGGAGCGCATGGCACTCATTTTGGGGGAGGCAGAATGACCCCGGGCCTGCTTTCCAGGCGCGTGGTGGCCGACCGGCTCGCTTGGGTCGAGCAGATGGTACACGAGATCCGTACATTGCCCCTGACGGATCGGGCAGCCTTTTTGGCCGATAGACGGAACGTATGGGCAGCCGACTCGTGTCTCCGTCGAGGGTTAGAGGCATTATTCGACCTGGGCCGTCACATCCTGGCCAAAGGCTTTGGTTTGGGCGTGAGCGAGTATAAAGAGATCGCTCTTGCTTCAGGCGGTCAGGGTGTGCTTTCCCCGGAAGAGGCCGATCTTTTGCGTGTGCTGGCCGGCTATCGCAACCGGCTGGTACACTTTTACCACGAGGTTGGCCCGGACGAGTTGTACGACATCTGTGCTACACGCCTTGTGGATTTAGAGCGCATCGCGGAGGCATATCGGCGTTGGCTGAAAGCGCACCCGGAACGACTGGACAATGTGCTGTAGGGTTGCCGTGTGCTTTGATCGTGCTTAATGCCCCGAGTTTCCTCCTTTTGCTTTCCCTGGGTAAACAGGCCGAGGCCCTCGTGACCGCTTTGGGTGTGGTTCCGCCGTGGTTGCTTAACCACCCCTCTCTCGCCAATCTGGTCACCATTTTCACCTCGATGTTCCCGCACGGCGGTTGGGCGCATCTGTGTTGACGAGTATTTTCCCTGGTAGGAGGGCAAGATGGATTTCTTTTCGCTGCTCTGGATCTTTTTCATCATCTCCTCCCTGCAGCCGGTCATCCGCCAGAAGATGTTGGAGATGGCCCGACTCAGGCTGATGGAACGGCTGGAACGGCAGCGTAACAGCCGCGTGATCGTGCTCATTCATCGCCAGGAGACCCTGAGCCTGTTAGGGTTTCCGTTGGTACGCTATATCAGCATCGAGGACTCGGAAGCCGTCTTGCGCGCGATCCACATGACCGACCGGGACGTGCCGATTGACCTCATCCTGCACACGCCCGGCGGCCTGGTGCTGGCAGCAGAACAGATCGCCTGTGCGTTGCGCCGGCATCCTGCCAAGGTCACCGTGTTCGTGCCACATAATGCGCTATCCGGCGGCACGCTGATCGCCCTGGCGGCAGATGAGATCGTGATGGACGAGAACGCCGTCTTAGGCCCGGTTGACCCGCAACTCGGCCAGCATCCGGCTGCCTCGGTGCTCAAGGTGCTCGAACGCAAACCGATCAGCGAGGTAGATGACGACACCATCATCATGGCAGACATTGCTGAAAAAGCCCTCCGCCAGGTCAAGGCCACGGTCGTTGAGTTGCTGAGCGACAAGATGGACCACGAGCAGGCGGAGCGATTGGCGACAACGCTGTCGAGCGGGGTCTGGACGCATGATTACCCTATCACCGTGCGTGAGGCCCGCGAACTGGGCCTTCCGGTGAACACGGACATGCCGCAGGAAATCTATCGGCTCATGGCGCTATACCCTCAGACGGCGCAGCGGCGTCCCTCGGTCGAATACATCCCGTTGCCACGCTCGCGCGAGGTGGAACGTCCTCGAACTCGCACACAGGGGAGCAGCCTGTTTTGACATTTCTTTTTTTCTGTGCTACACTTTCGGCCTGTAATGCCTCGCCCCGAGCCAGAGAAAGGTGGGCCAGATGACGCTCGAAGCACTCTGCCGTCAACTCTCGTTGGAGGTGTGCGCCGCAGCGGCGAAACTCGATGTGGAGGTCACGGGCGGCTATGCCTCTGACCTGCTGAGTTGTACGATGGCCAAGGCCCAGGCAGGCAACGTATGGGTCACGATGCAGGGGCACCCGAACATCGTGGCCGTTGCCAGCCTGCTCAATCTGGCCGGCATCATCGTCACCGAAGGGATGAGCATAGACCCTGCCACCCTGGAGAAGGCCGACCAGGAGGGCATTCCCATCTTGACAACGCCTCTCACCACCTACACCGTCGTCTCTAGACTCGCCGCGCTGGGCGTGCCGGGGGTAGATTAGGGCGTGGGGCAGGCTTCCCCGCCCGCTTGGATCGAGCCGACAGCATGCGTGAACTGAGCCTGCACATCCTCGACGCGATGCAGAACTCGCTGGAAGCAGGCGCCACGCTGATCGAGTTGACCATCGAGGAGGATCTGGACGCCGATCGCTTGACGATCACGATTCGGGACAACGGTCGCGGGATGAGCGAGGATCACCTGGCGCGCATCTTTGACCCCTTCTTCACCACGCGCACCACGCGCCACGTCGGGCTGGGCATCCCGCTCTTCAAGGCCGCTGCCCAGCACTGCAACGGTGACCTGATCGTCACGTCAGCGTTAGGCGAGGGCACCACCCTTCAAGCGACCTTCCAGCATAGCCACATTGACCGTGCTCCCCTGGGTAGCATGACGAGCACCCTGCTGGCGGTTATCCTGGGGCGGGCGTGCGATGTGCGTTATGCTCACCGGATCACCGGTAGGCAAGGGGCCAAGGAAACAAAGGCGTTCGCGTTCGATACGGCGAGCATCAAGGCCGAATTGGGCAACGTGCCGCTGACGCACCCGGAAGTGCGCAAGTGGCTGGAAGAATTTATTGCTGAGGGAGAAAGAGAGTTGCAAGGGGCATGAAGCAGAAGGCAAGAGGCAAGCAGTCTTGCATCCTGCATCCTCATAGGGAGGTGTTCCGATGACAAGAGAGGTTCTCGATCTGGCCCAAGTGACGGTGGACCGTGCGTTTCTCGAATCCGTGGATCCGCTGGCCAAGTTGCGCACCTGCATCCAGTGCGGTACGTGCTCCGCCACCTGCCCGACCGCTTTTGCGATGGATTATTCGCCGCGCCAGGTATGGCGCATGGTGCAACTGGGCTTGCGTGACGAGGTTCTGCAGAGCCGCACCTTTTGGCTGTGCACGACCTGCAAATCATGCCAGGTGCGCTGTCCGCGCGGCATCGAACTGATGAACGCGATGATCGCGTTGAAGGAGCGTTCCATCGGCGAGGGGGTCAATGTCCCCGAGGCGATGATCCCGTTCGGAGAGACGGTGGTGGGCAAGTACAACATCTCCGGCGAGGACAACCAGAACCGGGCGATCTGGAGCCAGAACCTCGACCATAAGCCACGCGGTGTCGAGCCGCGACGCAGAAAGGCCGAGGTTCTGTATTTTATCGGCTGCGTCAGTTCCTTCTACCCGCGCGTCTATAGCATTCCGCAGGCGCTCGTGCAGGTGCTGGAGCGGGCCGAGGTCGAGTTCACCACTCTGGGCAGCGACGAGTGGTGCTGTGGCTATCCCCTGCATATCGCCGGGATGCACGAGCGTATCGCCGCGCTGGCCCAGCACAACGTCAAGCAGGCACGCAAGGTGGGGGCCAAGAAGGTCGTCTTCACCTGTCCCTCTTGCTATTACGCCTGGGCGCACCTGTACCCCGAGTTCGCCGACGTTTCCGGCATCCAATTGCAGCACGCCAGCGAGTTCCTGGCCGAAATGATCGCCGGTGGCGGGCTGGCCCTGGGGGCAGTCGAGGATGTGATCACGTATCACGATCCCTGCGACCTGGGGCGCAAGAGCGAGGTGTATGACGCGCCGCGTGAAATACTGGCGCGTATCCCGGGCCTCGAGTTCCGCGAGATGGCGGCCAGCCGCGAGAACGCGCTGTGTTGCGGCGGTGGCGGCGACGTCGAGGTTGCCGACCGCACTGTGACGGGCGGCGTGGCTGCGCAGCGGATAGCGCAGGTGCAGGCCACCGGCGCCCGCCAGGTCGTTTCCTCCTGCCAGCAGTGCAAGCGCACGCTGCAAGAGGCGGCACGCCAGAACCGCATCCGCGTCGGCGCGCTCGACATCGTCGAGTTGGTGTGGCAATCGGTGCAGGCGGCTCGGACGTGAATGTATAACCACAAAGGGCACAAAGGACACTAAGAATAAAGGTAACTACCTCGACAAGTTCCAGGCGCTCGCCGGCCTCGCCGGGGGCTCAAGCCCCCGGCTCACAGCCCAAGGGTGCTGGAGCACCCTCTACGGCGGTTAGAGCGCTTC
>FWPU01004083.1_pt1 | contig 34803 bp, 28 predicted proteins | sample 2228361 | NCBI WGS metagenome assembly FWPU01 (sample SAMEA103939777, study PRJEB20133) | metagenome
GCCACCCTCGACCCCAGCCGCCTCGATTCGGGCTGAATGTTTTGGGTAAAGGTATGCTCCCGCTGGGAGAGGGGAGAGCAGGAGCGGGCGCTGAGGCATGACTCCCGCTGACGCCGGGGGATTGCTTCGGGCGCTGGCGCGCCCTCGCAATGACATTGATCGGGACGGCGCCACACGCTCCTGACCAGACAGAAGGATAGCATGGGCGCGCGGGAAGCGCCGCGCGCTGATCTGAAGATGATTGGACACCTAAAGTTGGTATGACATGGATCGAGGCGGCGCGGCGCGCTCCTCCTCTGGTGGGCGAATAGCGCTGGAATGCGGGAAGCGCCGCGCGCTTGCGCGCCGATCCGAACGGGAGCTACCCTGTCACGCACCGGCCAGCCACGCATACCCTGGTACGGTGAGCATGATACCGATCTTCGGTTGCTTTGGCAGAGATTATTGTACATCTAAAGTTGGCATCACACCCCATCATCATCGCCACCGATGTCAGGATCAGAGTCGGGATGCAATTCCCGCCAGAGGCGAGCGAGCAGAGGCCGCACCTGGTCGCCGGTAAACCCGCGGCGAAGCAGATACCCGCCCAGGCGACGCTGGAACGTCATCCAGTCGGCGAGCCGCGCATAGCGCGACAGCACGGCGCGGGCCACAGCTTCTGCCCGCGTTGCGTCACCGTCGCTGTCATCATCGGTCGCGAAGGTCGCCTCGATAACGTCTGGATCAATGCCCTTCTGACGCAGTTCGGCCCGCAATGCGCGTTCGCCGCGCGGACGGAGCGCGCGCCGATTGGCCACCCAGCGCCGGGCAAACGCTGCATCATCGAGCAGGTCGAGTTCGCAGAGCCGATCGATCGTCTGCGCGCAGATCGCGTCAGCAAAACCCTTGCGTTGCAGATAACGGCGCAGTTCGGCGATAGTGCGCGGACGGCGCTCAAGCTGGCGCAATGCCTGTTGCATGGCCTGGTCAGCCAGCTCGCTGGCGACAATCCTTTCCCAGTCGGCTTGATCGATCCGGATACCAACGGCCAATTGCTCCCGGATAAGGGTGTTGAGGCTAATGCCAAGCGCAAAGACGCCATCGATGAACAGATTGACGCGCTGTGGATCACCGGTTTGCTGTCGGATAGCGGTGATGGTTCCAGCAGGCATAGTACTGAGCCAGGAAAGCGCAACGCGCAGGATACAATGGCACATTCAGGCAAACGGTCTGGTATCCTGCGCGCTCTTCAGGTTGACGGCCACGAACACACGGTATCGACGGCTGAGCGGCGACAATGCCCGGCCAGCGCTACTCCTCGAAGATGCCGTCATCATCGTCGGCATCACTGCTTGGGGCGATCACCGATGGATTGGTCAGCGCCTGCGCCTTGATCAAACGTTCGATCTCATCAGTCAGCGCAGGATTGTTCTTGAGGAACTCGCGCACATTCTCGCGACCCTGACCGAGCCGATCTTCGCCGAGGTAGAACCAGGCGCCGCTCTTGCGGATGATCCCCAGCTCGGTGCCAATATCGATAATATTCCCCTCACGCGAGATACCTTCATTGGCCAAAATATCGAACTCGGCCTGCCGGAACGGCGGAGCAACCTTGTTCTTGATCACCTTGACGCGCACTCGCGAACCGATCGCCTCCTGGCCCTGCTTGAGCGTCTCGATGCGACGAATATCGAGGCGCACCGAAGCATAGAACTTCAGCGCCTGCCCGCCGGTGGTGGTTTCGGGTGAACCGAACATCACCCCAATCTTCATGCGCAACTGATTGATAAAGATAACGACCGTGCGGCTCTTGCTGATCGCGCCAGACAGCTTCCGCAGCGCCTGGCTCATCAGGCGAGCCTGCATGCCGGGCATGGAGTCGCCCATATCGCCCTCGATTTCGGCGCGTGGCACCAGCGCGGCCACCGAGTCGATGACGATCACGTCGATTGCGTTCGAGCGCACCAGCATCTCACAGATCTCCAACGCCTGCTCGCCGGTGTCAGGCTGCGAGACGAGCAGATCGTTGATGTTCACGCCGCAACGCGCAGCGTATACCGGATCGAAGGCATGCTCGGCGTCGATGAAGGCGCAGATCCCGCCCATCTTCTGGGCTTCGGCAATGATGTGTTGGGCCAGGGTGGTCTTACCGCTGCTCTCCGGGCCGAAGATCTCGATGACCCGCCCACGCGGCACTCCACCAATACCCAGGGCAATGTCGAGCGCGATCGATCCAGTTGGAATAGCTTCAATTGCGAGTCGATTGCCGACCTCGCCCATCTTCATGATGGATCCCTTCCCAAACTTGCGATCGATCTGGGACATGGCCGCCGCGAGCGCTTTTTCTTTCTCTGGGGTAGTTGCCATCGCGGGCGCTCCTCCGTTATTCGTGCTCACACGTATTCTCCTTTTCACTAACTCTACTCGATAGGGAGGGCGCTGTCAACGCCGTTGCCTGATCTGTACACTTGTGCTATAATAGCACAAGTGTACGACTATTGCAAGTGAGATAGCGCCGCTTTTTCTGTCTCTGTAGAATATACCGTCGTTAATTCCGCCAGGATTCGACTGTCTCATTCTTGATATGGCTTCAGGGAATATTTCCGGCGCAGATTATGGTATAGTGCAACTGCGACACCTGTCCTGTTTGCAGTGGAGGCAATCAATGGTGAAGCGTATTCCCCCTGGACCCGGACAAGAGTCGGTCTGGGATTATCCGCGCCCGCCACGCCTGGAACCATCATCACGCCGGATTCGCGTCATCTTTGCCGGCGCAACGATTGTCGATAGTCGGCGCGCAATGCGCGTGCTGGAAACCAGCCATCCGCCAGTCTATTATGTGCCGCCAGATGATGTGAAGATGGAGTTTTTGCGCCCCAATCTGGCGCGCTCGTTCTGCGAGTTTAAAGGAGTGGCGACGTACTACGACATCGTGGTTGGCGAGCGGAGCGCGCTTCAGGCTGCCTGGTCGTACCTTGATCCGACACCGAACTTTGCGCCGATCCGCGGGTATCTTGCCTTCTATGCCGGTCCAATGGACGCATGTTACGTCGATGATGAGCGCGTCACCCCTCAGCCAGGCGGGTTCTACGGTGGCTGGATTACCAGCGATATTGTCGGGCCATTCAAGGGCGAACCGGGAACGTGGGGATGGTAGAGAGCGCACTTCTGCTGGAAACGAAAGGAAACAGTTGATGAGTCACGATGATGAACGATGGCAGGCATTGCAAACGGCGCGGGCCGCAGTGTTGACCGGTCAGATGAGCCGGCGCGCTTTTCTGCGCCTCGGTCTGGCATTGGGATTGTCTGCCGGCGCTACTGCCCTGGCAGCCTGCGGTACCGGCGGCGCTGCGCCAACACCAACGACGGCCCCCGTTCCTGAAGGCGGCCCGAGCGGTCGCCTCCGTGTGGCTACTGAAATACCGGTGCAGCTCGATCCGGCCTTCGCTTCGTCAGACGCCGAAATTCTGATTCTGCATCACGTTTACGACTATCTGGTTGATATCGATGCCAGTAATGCGATCATTCCGCGTCTGGCCCGTTCCTGGACGGTGAGCGATGATGGTTTGCGCTACGAACTGACGCTGGCTGAAGGCGTAACCTTTCACGACGGCAGTCCGCTCACTGCGAACGATGTGGTCTGGACGTTTGACCGGCTGCGCGATCCGGCTGCGCAGTTGCCGACGACTGACCTCTATGCCAATATCACCGCGGTGACCGCGCGCGATGCCGCTACCGTGGTATTTGAGCTGGCTGAACCTAATCCCTTCTTCCTGTACGATCTGTCAGACAATCACGCGCTGGTGTTGCGCGCCGGCACTCAGAATCCGGCGACCTCGCTCAACGGCACCGGCCCATTTCGGGTGAGCGAGTATCGGACTGAGAACCGGATTGACATGGCTGCCAATCCGGCGTATTTCCAGCCGGGCAAGCCAGCCGTCGAGCAGCTTGAGATCATCTTTTTTGCCGATCAGTCGGCTGCTGTTGATGCATTGCGCGGCGGTCAGGTTGATCTGGTGCTGCGCATGCCGACGCCGCAGTTCCAGACGTTGCGGCAAACGGCGGGGATTGTGGCTGTGCAGACGCCAACCAACGGCTTCGATCTGGTGCGTCTGCGTTCTGACCGCGAGCCGGGCAACAAGCCAGAGGTGATTCGCGCTTTGAAGCTGGCTACCGACCGCCAGGCAATCTTTCGCCAGGTGAAGGCTGGCCTGGGTGCGGTTGGGCGTGATAGCCCGATTGGGCCGCTGTTTAGCGCGTACTATTCTGAAGAGACGCCCATCCCGGAGCGCGATCCGGCAGCGGCGCGCGCGTTACTGAGCGCTGCCGGTTACCCTGACGGCTTGAAACTCGATCTTCATGTGCCCGACTCGGGCGATCGCCCCGATCTTGCTGTGGTGTTGAAGGAGCAGTGGGCAGCCGCCGGGATCGACGTGAACGTGATCGTTCAGCCTGAGAGCGTGTATTATGGCGATAACGGCTGGCTAGAGGTAAACCTGGGCATTACCGGCTGGGGTTCACGTCCGGTGCCGCAGTTCTACCTTGATGTGATGCTGGTGAGCGGCGCAGTGTGGAATGAAAGTCGCTTCAGCGACCCGGAGTTCGATGCGCTGGCCGCAACTGCGCGGACAACGCTCGATGAAGCCGAGCGCACCCGGGCTTATCGCGAGATTCAGCGGATTCTGATTGAACGCGGCCCGATTATCATCCCCTACTTCTTTGCCCAACTGAGCGCCCATCGCGCTGGCCTGAGCGGCTATGTCGCGAAGGCGTTCCCTGGCCGCACCGATCTGGCGGTTATTGCGGTGTAATATTCTTTCACAGAATATCTTGTCAGTAATCACGGAAAAAGAGCGATCGGGTGGTGATCGCACCGCAAAGACGCGAAGTCTACAACGGTTATGTTGATGGATTGCCTATCACGCTTTACCGACCACAAAAGAAAACCTGTTTATCAGCGGCTATCGGGAGCGTGACGGAAAGATTTGACAGGCAGAAATATCGCAGGAGTGTTGCTTGTCGCAGCCGCGCGACGAAAGCGTTCGCGCGGCAGGCAGGCAAGCTGCGCATTCGTGCTGAAGCCTTGCTTTAGCACTCCATGGAACACTGACACGCAATCACGGCAAGATGACAGTGCCTTCGCGTCGATCTTCTGGTAAACTACATCAAGTAGAGTTAGCAAAAAATGCGCCATTTGAGTTTGGCATGAAGCCGTTGATCTCGCTGGTTGCTTTCGTTTTGTTGCGTAATGAACATTCATCGCTTGCGTCAGGCGTTTTTCGGCGAGCCGACCACCGCCGTCGGCACGATCATCGTCATAGGTTTTCTCGCCCTGGCTCTGTTTGGCCCATTGATTGCGCCGTATAGTCCGACGGCACAGCATATCGATGCGCTGCGGCAGCCGCCATCACTCGCGCATCCGCTGGGCACTGATCGGCTGGGTCGTGACCTGCTCAGCCGGGTGATCTATGGGGCGCGCGACATTCTGACGCTGGCCGGCAGCGGCACAGCGCTGGCCGTCGCGTTGGGGACGCTGATCGGGATCAGCGTGACCTACCTGGGCGGCTGGCTGGAAGAGCTGGTCTTTCGTCTGTTCGATGGCCTGCTGGCGTTGCCAGCCTTGCTGCTGGCTCTGTTGCTGCTTGGCGCGGTCGGGCCATCGCGATCCAGCGTGCTGCTGGTGATCGTGGTCGTCTACACGCCGATTGTGGCCCGCGTCGTGCGCAGTGTGGTGCTCTCGCTGAAGCCGCGCGGGTTTATCGAAGCCGCCCGGATGCGCGGTGAACGGCTCAGTTACATTCTCTGGCGCGAGTTGTTGCCGCTGGTTGCTCCTACGCTGGTGGTCGAAGCGGCGCTGCGCTTTTCATATTCCATCTTTCTGGTTGCGTCACTTGGGTTTCTTGGCGTAGGTGTGCAGCCGCCCAGCCCGGATTGGGGGCTGATGGTGCTTGAAGCGCGCAATGAGTTCGCGCTGGCGCCCTGGTCGCTCTATGTGCCAGCGGCAGCGATTGCGTTGCTGGTGGTGGGGGTGAACCTGATGGCGGAGGGAGTGCGGAAGCTGTCATGACATCCCCGTTGCTCAGGATTGAGAATCTGACGGTTGCCTACCAGCTTGGCCGTCGCGCATTGCCGGTGGTGCGTGAGATCGCCTTCTCGGTCGCGGCTGGCGAAACGCTTGGCGTTGTCGGCGAAAGCGGCAGCGGCAAGAGCACGCTTGGTCTGGCGCTGCTGCGCGCCTTGCCGGCGAATGGTCGGATCAGCGCGGGTCGCGTGCTGCTCGATGGCGTTGATCTGACGCAAGTCACCGGCGCAGAGCTGCGTGAATTGTGGCGCAATGCGCTGCGGCTGGTGCCGCAAAACCCGCTGGCCGCGCTCAATCCGACACTGCGGATCGGCGCGCAACTGATCGAAGCGATCGGCGGCGAGCGCGCGCAGGCCGCAGCGCAGGCCAGCGCATTGCTGGAACGGGTGCAGATCGCCGATCCGGCGCGAGTCATGCGCAGTTTTCCCCACGAACTCAGTGGCGGTATGCAGCAACGGGTGATGATTGCCATGGCGCTGCACGGCGCGCCGCGCCTGCTCGTGCTTGATGAACCGACGACCAGCCTTGATGTCACCACAGAGGCGGCGGTCGTTGATCTGCTGGCCGAACTGATTGCCGAGCGTCAGCCTGCCTCGATCTTCATCTCGCATAATCTCGCTCTGGTTGGCCGCCTCGCCGACCGCACGGCTGTGCTTTACGCCGGTGAGCTGGTTGAGATAGCGCCAACTGCAATCCTGTTCCAGCAACCACGTCATCCCTATACCCTCGGTCTGCTCCAGAGTCTGCCCCGTCCTGGTTTGCGCTACGATCACCATCCGCTCCAGCCGATCGAGGGATCCATTCCGACCCCTGACGCCTTGCCGACAGGATGCGTCTTTGCGCCGCGTTGCCTGCTCGCCGATGCGCAGTGCCACCGTGAGCGACCGCCCTTGATCGAGGTTGCTGCTGATCATGCCGCGCGTTGCCACCACTGGCCGAAGGTCAGCCGGAGTGAGCCGCTGGTTGCGCCGGTCGTGCCGACCGCAGCGCTTGCGCAAGCGCCCGTGCTGAGCGTGAAACGGCTGGAAAAGGCCATTCCATTGCGTCGATCGTTAGCCGATCTGCTGCGTGGGCGGTCAGCGCCCACCGTACAGGCGCTGGCTGGAGTCGATCTAACGATCCACGGTGGCCGCACCCTTGGCGTTGTGGGCGAGAGTGGCAGCGGCAAGACCACGCTGGCTCGCTGTATCATCGGCCTCACCCCGCCATCAGGCGGCGCCATTGAGTTGATCGATGTGCCGCTGGCGGCAGCGATCCAGCAGCGACCGCGCGAACAATTGCGTCGATTGCAGATGGTGTTGCAGAATCCCCAGGAAGCGCTCAACCCGGCGCTGACGATCGGTGAAGCCCTGGCGCGTCCGCTGATCCGGCTGGGAGGGTTAAGCCGACAGGCCGCCGCAGCGCGCGTGCCAGAGCTATTGCGACTGGTAAAGTTGCCGCCCGATTACGCTGGTCGTTACCCGGCGCAATTGAGCGGCGGCGAGAAGCAACGGGTAGCGATTGCCCGCGCGCTGGCCGCGGCACCCGATCTGCTTTTGCTCGATGAGGCGGTCTCGGCGCTCGATGTCTCGGTGCAGGCAGCGGTGCTCAATCTGCTGGCCGAAGTGCAGGAGCGCGCGGGGCTGGCGTATCTGTTTATCACGCACGATCTGGCCGTGGTCAGCTATCTGGCTGATGATGTGGTCGTGATGTATCGTGGCCAGATCGTCGAAGAGGGACCAGTTGCGGCAGTGCTGACGCCGCCCCTGCATCCGTACACCGAAGCGCTGCTGGCAGCGACCAATCCGCATGGCACGCGGGTGCGCGAAGCTGGCGCGACCACACCCTCGCCAGTCGCAGGTTGTCCGTTTCAGCCGCGCTGTCCCCGCGCGCTCGGCGAGGTATGCGCGACCACACCCCCGCCCTGGCGCGCAGTCGGCAATCGGCATCGCATTCGCTGTCATATTCCGGTCGACGAGTTGCGCGTGATCCAGCAAGAACAGATGGTAGAGCCATGATCCGCTATCTGCTTCGCCGGGTCATGTTGCTCGGCGTGACAGTCCTGATCAGTTCTCTGATCATTTTCTTGATCTGTCGTCTTTTGCCCGGCGATGTCGCCCGCATCATTCTAGGCCGCGAAGCCGGTGAGGCGGCGCTGGCAGCGCTGCGGGCTGAATTGGGTCTCGACCGTCCGGTGCTCGTTCAGTATGGCGAATGGCTGCTTGGTTTCGTCAGCGGTGACTGGGGCATCTCGTATAGCACGCGCCAGGCGATTCGTCCGCTCGTGATGGAACGACTGGGCAATTCGCTGTTGCTGGCCGGGGCAACGCTGGTGATTGCGCTGCCGCTGGGCATCGGTCTGGGGGTGTGGGCCGGCTGGCGGGCCGGACGCCCCGACGATGCCGTGATCAGTGTTTCCACATTAGCTGTCACCGGTCTGCCGGAATTTGTTACCGGCCTGCTGTTGATCGATCTCTTCGCCTTTCGCCTGCGCTGGTTGCCGGCCAGTTCATCGATCCGGCCCGATGCCGGGTTGAGTGAGATCATTCCTCAGTTGATCCTGCCAGCGCTGACGGCAACGCTGGTATTGCTCGCCTACATCGCGCGGCTGACCCGCACCGGCGTAATCACCGAGCTGCGGCAGGAATATGTGCGCACGGCAACGCTGAAAGGCTTAGCGCCGCTCACCATCATGAGACGTCACGCGCTGCGTAACGCGCTGCTTCCGACCATCACGGTGGTTGCGATCAGTTTAGGCTGGTTGATCAGCGGCCTGATCGTGGTGGAAAATGTCTACAACTATCCGGGAATCGGGCGACTGTTGCTGTTCGCAATTGACCGCCGCGATCTGATCTTGCTGCAATCAATTGCGATGATCACCGTCGTTATTTTTGCGGTAGCCAACCTGCTCGCCGATCTGGCATATGCGTTGCTCGATCCGCGCATCCGGCTCGGCGATGAGGCATAAAGCGCCTGATGAGATGTCACCCAACCCGTTTCTCAAAGCGGTCGATGTCAACCGTCAGATCGGAAAACGCGCGTTGCAAGCCAAGCAGGTGTTCTTGCTGAGCGCGCACGAAACGGACGAAGGGCGCATGCCGCTCGCGAATCTGAATGAGCGAGCGTTCAGTTTCGCGAGCGATCTGGGCGCGCAACTCGCCGCGCAACTGGGCGCGAATCTCATCGATCTTCTTACGCAGTGTCTCTTTCGCCTGTCGGCGACGGGCCGGCAAAATCGCCAGCCCCAGCCCGGCCACGGTCAGAGCGGCCAGAATACCGGTCACATCGAGCAGCACGGTGTGGAAGATTGCTACGAGCGTTGCGCCCAGTCCCAGCGCGCCCGCGCCGGTGATCGCCGTCGCCGCCACAGATGACTGAATTTCGCTGGCCAGTTGCTGAGCCTCGGCGCGCCGGTCATAGCCGGCAATCGCGCTCTGCGTCGCCTGGCCGATACTCTCCAGCAAGACCTGCCGGTTGTACGCAAAGCTGCCGCCGATACTGCCCAGCATGCGATCACGATGGGCCATTGCCCGTTGTTGAACAAACTCATCGATCCCCTGCTGCAATCGCAGGTTCTTCTCAACCAGCCAGTCGATCAATGCCTGCACCCGCTGATCGATTTGCTGATGGGTATCGGCGATCACGGTCTGCTCGAACATCTCGCGCAGGCGATTGCCATCGATCAACTCGCGAATGCGGCTCAGCCGGATCGTCTCATCACAGAACCGCTCGCCCCGCTCGTGCATTGCGGCCAGCACACGATCGATCTCAGACAGATGATATTCGGCATCCTGATTCATCTCTTCGCCAAAGATTGTTAACTGACGCTCGATTTGATCGATCGCCTGCAGGTCATCGCGCAGTGTAGCGAGGCGCGTCTCAGTCGCTTCGAGATACTTCGTCGCAATCCGGCGCGCTACGCCAAGCGGCGAGTGAATCTTCAGCCGGAAGCGCGTCTCTTCGTCAAGCGTCTCGACGACGAACCGCTCAAATGCCGCCATGCCGCTGGCCTGCCACTGTTCGGTCGCCGCATCACCGCTTTGCTGACGCGCCTGCAACGCGCGTCGGGCTGAAACGGCAAAGAGTTCAGGGGTGTGATCCAGCACCCGGTTGACGTGTTGACGGACAAACTGCTCGACCTGCTCTTGCTCAGTCGCGGTGAGGATATCGATCTTGTTGATCACCACGACGATCTTCTTCCCCCAATCCCTGATCAACTCGAGGAACGTCCGTTCGCTCTCGGTGAAGGGGCGATCCGCCGAGGTGAGAAAGATCACCAGGTCGGCGCGCGGAATGAAATCGCGGGTCAGTCGTTCGTGCTGCCTGATCACGGCGTTGGTGCCCGGCGTATCAACCACTGTCAACTGGCGGAGCAGATCATTGGGATAGTGGTGAATGCGCAATCCGGCTTCGATCAATTCATCGAACGGCTCATCGCCATACTTCAACAGCGTAATCGCATCGGTCGTCGGCGTCACGCCTTCCGGCAAGACCTGAGCGCCGAGCAAGGCATTGAGAAAACTCGACTTCCCAGAGTTGAACTCGCCGGCAATCACGATCAGAAACAGCTCGCGCAGGCTGGCCCTGCTTCCTTCCAGAGCGCGCCGGTCGGTATCATCAACGTCAGGCCCAAACTGCTCAAGGGCGGCGCCGATTCGTTGCAACAGCGCATCGAGATCGGCCAGCAGCGCATCTTGCTGATCGGTTGTCAAACGACGGCGACGGAAGAGACCAAAAGGCAGGGTGATCACTGATACTTCCTCACGATATATGCAACAGCAACGCGCTACCCGCCCAGATGGCGGGTCACGACCACGACTGCCGCGCCGGCGAACGCCAGCCCCAACGCGCCATACAGGATACCGGTTGCAATTCCGCTCCGATCGAACGACACCATCTGCCGCGGTGGCCCGCTGGTTTCGATCCGGCGACCGCGCCAGTAGGTCACTCTGGTGGATGAGCGGGAACCGGGCAGCGACAGCCCTAATGACTGACCGGCGCGATACAACAACCAGCCTGCCGGCAGCGCCAGCGCCAATGCTGTGAGCGGCCAGGGCAGACTCTGCGCATTGAACAGGATGATAACGATGATGATCAGCGCAATCCAGCGCCAATCGAACCGCAGCGCAGGCATGAGCACACTCCTTTCCCAATAATATGCATGATAGCATATCAGGCCAACATCGTGGCCTGATCGCGGCGATCAATATTGGGCAAAGATTGCTCAGGCAACCTGATGCAATGCCTGCGTCACCAAGGGCGCCAGCTCGCGCAGTTCAATTGGTTTGGCCGCGTAGAGTTCAACCCCAAGGGCCTGCATTCGCGCGCGCAGGCCGGGGGTATCGTAAGCGGTGAGCGCGAGAATGGGCAGGTAGGGGCGGTAGGTTCGCACTGCCCGGATCAGAGCAGCGGCTGCGCCATAGGGGCTTGGATCAACGATGAGCAGATCGACATGACCATTGGCGCAGGCCAGCCATGCCTCATTGGCGTTGGTGGTCGCCTGCACGATCACCTCATCACCAAGAAGCGCCTGCAAGCCACGCTGGGTTACCAGCGCCGCTGTGGGATCGTCGTCGTATATTTGAATGCGATAAGCCGCCATGGTATCAGCTTCCAGTGTGGAGTTACTTCGGTGTTTGCAGTCTCTCCCGTTCTGCTCATAATGCTACCTGCTGATTGGTGTCTCGGCGAGACTCGAGCTAACAACGCGCGGTAGTGAAGCGATAACGAAGGGGGAAGAAGCAAGATTTGCCGGTGACCGATCGGTGTCAACCTGACGGATTGTGGTCATATCCTTTCACGGAATGTCCTTTCCGGCTGCAACCGGGTGAAGATTAGGAAGCCGCCAACAAGCGATCGGGTGATGAGAGAAGGGGGCGGCCCGCCGGATCGTTCCCTACCCGCATGCGCCGTTCCGTTCCATCCTCCCGCCACACGCTCGATAGCTGCCGAAGCAAACGCAAGGCGCATCGCGGCAAGTCCTCGGGCGATGAGGCATCCTGCGCGCTGGCGCAGGGGAATGGCTGCGGGCGCAATGCGATGGATGATGAGGTCGCGGCAATCCCCGGCTCATGCGCGTGGATCACGCTCGCCCCTGGCTCTCTCCCGCAACGCAGGCAATGGGTGATCAGGGACGAGCGCGTCTGCATCAGTCGCTCTGCTGTTGGTGGTCGAGAGGGCAGGAGCATTCGTGAACGCAGATCACTCCTCTGGCGCCGCCAGCGGCAACAGGATGGTGAAGGTAGTGCCCATTCCCGGCTGGCTATCGACCAGGATCCGTCCGCCGTGCTGGGTGATGATATGCGCGCTGATCGCCAGTCCCAGGCCGGTGCCGTGCGGCTTGGTGGTATAAAACGGCTCAAACAGGTGCGGAATATGCTCAGGCGCGATTCCGATTCCGGTGTCGGTGATCGAGATGGCCAGGGTCGCAGGCGCTTCTGGGCGAGCGGCAATCAGCTCGCTGCGCACGGTTAGTTCACCGCCGCTCGGCATCGCATCGCAGGCGTTGAGGATGATATTCAGGAACACCTGCCGCAACTGATCGGCATGAGCGGTAATCGGCGGCAGATCGCTGGCCAACAGGGTGCGCACCTTTACGTGATTGTGGCGCAGGTGGGTCGTCACCAGTTCGAGCGTTTCGCGCAGCAAGGCATTGATGTTGGCGCTGGCCAGCTCGCCGCGCGAAGGGCGGTAGAAATCGCGCATGCGGGTGATGATCCGGGCGATCCGCCCCAGCTCTTGCTGGGCGATGGTCAGAAATGTGCGTTGCGGCGCATCCGGCGGCAGATCCTGCTCGACCAGATATAGACTATTGCGGGCCGCGTAGAGTGGATTGTTAATCTCGTGGGCGACCGAGGCCGACAATTCGCCGACCGCTGCCAGCTTAGCGCTCTGGAGCAACTGGGCCTGGGCGGCATTCAGGCGGGCTTCCGCTTCGGCGCGCAACGACTGGGTGAGATCAAGATCGCGCTGGAGCGCTGCGGCGCGCTGGCGCTGCTGCACTTCATCGATCGCGATGACGGTCAAATCGGCCAGCGCCTGAATGAAGGGCAGGTCGCGCGGATGATAGAGATGCGACAACTGATCACTGCATACAATCAGCGCTCCCAGACGCAAACTCTCGATTCGCAGCGGCGCCAGCAAAACGCTTTGCAGCGACTGACAGGCGGTCGCTTTCGCCTCGCCAACGAGCTGTCTGGCGGTATGTTCCAGCTCTGGCCCGCTCAACAGGAGCGCGCGGGGCGCTTTGACGGCCATCTCAGCAAGCGCCCTGATCACCGGCGGCGTGTCCTGATCGGGCACGGCATCGCGCAGGCAGGAGCGACCTTCATTGTTGGTGTCGGCGATGAAGATATGGGCCACTGTGGTGCCGGGGAAGAGATCGATCGCCTGCCGCTTCACCAGACGCACAATGGTATCGACATCGTGACTGATCAACAGCGCCGCTGAGACCGAGAGCAGTGCGGCCAATCGTCGATCGAGATCGCGCGCGTAACGGGCGTGGAGTTCTGCTTCACGCTCCAGCGCGGCAATTCGACTCTGCGCCGCCTGCAACTCTCGCTCAAGCCGTTGAATCTGCGCCACTGCATCTTCCCGTTCGATCATCGTGATCGCTCCCCTCTAGGGAATGCCGTTCCTGCCGTTCCGCTCCATTGACCATGCTATCAGCTCATGCTATGATAAGCCAATAATAATCCCAACTATAGTCGCAATCGAGACGGAGCGCAAATTGAGTATGACCAACCAGCCGCGAATCCTGGTAGTCGATGATGAGCAGAATATCCGCCTCACGCTGAATGCCTTGCTGAGTCGGGCCGGCTATGCGGTCACCACCGCCGCCACCGGCGAAGAGGCCGTGAGCCTCTTTGCGCGCGAGCAGTTTGACCTGATGCTGGTCGATCTCCAGATGCCGGGCATGAATGGCATGGAGGTCGTCGCCAAAGCGCGCGAGGCCGGTCACGATATGATCATTATCGTGCTGACCGGTCACGGCTCGCTCGACTCGGCGATTGAAGGGATCCGCTTTGGGATTTTTGATTATCTGCTGAAGACGAGCGATCCCAACCAGATTCTGGCCCGCGTGGCTGCTGGCCTGGAAGAGCGCGCATTGCGCCGTCGCCAAAACGATCTGCTCGATACGATCGGCGCTGCCGTGCAAGAACTGACCGGCGGCAAGATTGCGGCGTCTGCTGTGCCGCAGGCCGCTCCTGTGCCAACCGTGCCTTCCCCCGCTGCGCCGGCGACGCCAGCGCCCGCCGCGCAGGATCCCGGCGGGCGCACGCTATCGATTGGGCCACTGACGCTCGATACCTGGCACCAGACCGCAACCCTGAACGGTCGCTCACTCAATCTGACGCCCACCGAGTTTCGCCTGTTGCTCTGCCTGGCCGAGCACGCCGGTCAGATGCTGTCGTACACGCAGTTGGTGCGCTGCGCGCAGGGCTACGAGACGACCGATCTGGAAGCGGGCGAACTGATCAAACCGCATATTCATCACCTGCGCCAGAAGATCGAACCAGAGCCGAGCGCGCCGCGTTATCTGCTTAATGTTCGCGGCAAAGGCTATATCCTGCAAATTTGATCGCGGTGATGGTCGCCGCGATCGGCATTCCTCTGTTTGCTGGGCGTTGCCCACAGGATGGCGCTATGAATGATGAGTGGCTCTATTTCAACGGAGTGAATGCGAGCCGCGGCGAGTATGCCCACGAGCCACTCTCGGCTGCCCGGCTGGCGCAATTGATCATCGGCGAACAACCGTCACCCGACCGGCTTGAACCCGATAGCGAGCAACGCGCCGCTCTGCGTGAGCGCCATCTGGCCGATGTGAGCGGCGCGTTCCGGGTCAAAGAAGGCGTTGATCCGCTCGATCTGGCGCAGACCGGGTGGGCGATTGTGTTCCCGGCGCTGAGTGACGCTGCGCCGATTCGGGAGGCGTTGAGCGAACTCTTGCAGTGGCGGCGCGCGCAGGCAGGCTCCCGCTATCGCGAGTGCATCGGCGCGAACGGTTATCGACCGGGCGAGAGCAAGGCGGCCTTTTTGCGCCGTCAGGGCGCCGCTACCAGCGGCCCGGTTGACCCAGATCGATTTCCCTATTATGTGTTGCTGGTTGGATCGCCCGAAGAGATCCCCTTCCGCTTCCAGTATCAGCTCGATGTGCAGTATGCCGTTGGGCGCATCGCTTTCGCTACCCTTGATGAGTATGCGGCCTATGCGCGCAGTGTAGCGCAGGCTGAACGATTCGGGGTTGCGACCTCGCGACGGGCGCTGTTTGTAGGCGTGCAACATCCTGATGATGTTGCCACTCAGCGCAGTCTGCACGGTCTGGTGCAACCGCTGGCCGGTGAGCTGGCTCAACATCCGCAACGCAACGATTGGACGATCGAACTCATCAGCGGCGAAGAGGCAACGAAACAACGGCTGACGCAGCTCTTGCACACGCAACCGCCGACCCTGCTCTTTACTGCCAGCCATGGCGTGGAGTTTGAGCCGGTCGATCCGCGCCAGTTACCGCATCAGGGGGCGCTGCTGTGCGCCGACTGGCCCGGCCCGCGCGCCTGGCGCAACCGGGCTATTCCACCTCAGTTCTACCTGGCGGGTGATGATATCGACAGCCAGGCCAATCTCAGCGGTTCCTTCGTCTTCCAGTTCGCCTGCTTCGGCGCCGGTTGCCCGCGCGATGACGATTTTCCGCATCTGCGCGGCAGCAAAACCGCGCTTGCGCCCCAGGCGTTTGTCGCCGGTCTGCCCCGCCGTCTGCTCAGTCTGCCGCGCGGCGGCGCGCTGGCCTTTATCGGTCACGTCGAGCGAGCCTGGACGTTTTCGTTTAGCGATACGCGCGGCGCCCGTCAGACCGAAACGTTTAGCAGTGCGTTGCGGCGCTTGCTCTTCGCTGGCGCGCCCGTAGGTTATGCGCTGGAATTCTTCAACGAACGCTACGCCGAACTGGCGACGGTGCTGACCGAAGATCTCGAAAATGCGCGCTGGGGGCAGAGCCTCGATCTGGTTGAGCTGACGACGCGCTGGACTGAGCATAACGACGCGCGTAGTTACATTATTGTCGGCGACCCGGCCACGCGCCTGCCGGCGCGCAGCGCTGGCGACCAGCCGGAATCGGCGCGCGTGCCCGTCATCACCGCATCGTCGCCCGCGTCAGATCCTCCCTTGCCGCCGTCAGCGCCGCCGCCCCCGTCTGATCCTCCGTCACCGCCGCCATCTCTGCCCGCAGCGCCGATCAGCAATGCCGCTGTGCCGGTGCCGGCTGGCAGCCTACCGCCTGATACGCCGGTCATCCCGGTCGCTTTTCCAGACGCAGCCAGTTTTGGCCTGTTTGGCAACCGGCCAGGTGAAACGGTGCAGAAACTGACCGCATCGTTGCAAGAGTTCGGCGAGCGATTGGCCGCCACGCTCCAGCAGGTGATCACCGATGCCGCTCATCTTGAAGTCGAGACTTACGTTGCCGAGACGCCGGAGGCGATCAACTACCGGCAAGGCGATTTTCGTGGCGCCACGCTGCGCGCGGTGACCCGCATGAGTCTCGATGGTGACACTCAGGTGCTGGTGCCCCGCAGTGATGACGGTATCGACGAACGATTGTGGGCGATTCACGCCAGTATGGTGCAACAGGCGCAGGCCAACCGGGCCGAAATGGTGCGCGCTATTGCGGCAGCGGCAGCCGGCCTGCTGAGCGCATTGCAGGGCAAATGAGCGCTTCATTCGTGGTGTTTGAATCGACGCCGGCAGCAGTGGCGCCGCCGGGGCCATGGCAGCCATATCTGACAGCAGGGTCGTTTGCTGCTGGCGAGCAGGCCGAGATGGTCTGGCAGGCGCGCTTACCGGCTGATCCGGTAGCAGCCCAGATCGCATTGCAACAGGCGACCGCCCAGCTTCTGGCCCACGAAGCGGCGCTGGCTACGGTTGAACAGCGATTGCAACGCGCAATCACCGGCGCAGTGAGCTTTGGCCCGACGCTGCCGCAGGCCGAACAGACGTTGCTCAGCCTGATCGCGCGCGCGCAACCCATGCCCGACGGGGTGAGTTTTGGCCTTGGCGATGAGATCCAGTCGCGCTGGCAGGCTGCGCAGGAACAGATCATTGCCTTCGGCGCGCAGGCGCGCGAAGCGCTCAGCGCGTATGCGACGGTCGAGACGATGCAGGAGGGGCAATTGATCGGACGCACCCGGATCAACTGGCACGGCGATGCTCGTTCCATCCTGCGCGCCCGGATCGATCCGACCCAGATCGCCCTGCATCAGCGCACGCTCGCGCTCGCGCTCCGTTCACGCGCTGGCCTGATCCGCATGATCGGTCTGGTGGGACGAGGGGCGGCGATTGTCGCCGCCGTGCTGACCGCGCCGGCAGGCGCCGTGCTGGCGCTGCCTGCCGTCTGGCAATTTGTGCAAGAGGTATTGGCCGAAGGACGCCAATCAGTCAACTACCGCGCGCCTAAAGGCGGCGGCTTGCCCTCATCGCCCGCAACGGGAGACAGGGCTTCAGGGCCGGTTGACAGCGGCCCACTGAGCCGTAGCGCAGGATAGCGAAGGCGGATGTTCATAGCAGCGTTGACATCCGCATGGGCTTCGTGCCTACAATGAGGACAGGTGAATACATGGCGCTTCCGCACGCCGCGCAACCCACAACGCGAGCAATCCTGGCTGGTAGAGGCTGGATTGACATCATCGACCAACAGCCCGCGCCGCTCGGCGGCGTTGGTGACGCATTGGCGAATCAGGCGACGCTGCCACTGGCTCAGGCGGCGGCGCGTCCCCGCGCGCATCCTCCATCGCTTCGAGGGCTGCGGCAGAGTCAACCGCTCGAACACCAGCACCGCGTCAGCAGGCGCCCACCGCACCAGGGTGGCGGTGGTTTGCTGGCAGAACGCGCGTGTGCGGTTGCGCTGTTTGCGGCCAAGCCGTTTCAGCAGGCGACGCACCGAGCGCGTATCCTGCTGCTGTGCCTTACGGGCCGCAAGTTTGCGTTGCAATCGCGCGCGCGTCTTGCGGGTACGGACGTTCCTGACCTTGACCTCCTTGCCGCTGACGAACAGGGTGGCGCCATCCGGATCGACGGCAACCAGGGCGTTCGTCTCGTTCAGGTCGATCCCGACGGGGTGAATGCCCTTCGGGTCAGGGACGCGCAGCGTTACCACGACGCGACCGAGCAAACGCCCGTCGCGCTCGATAACGGTCATGCTGTCGATCTCGGTAGCTTCGGCAAACGTTTGTTTGAAGGCGTTCGGCACGGTGTAGGCGATGCGCTTGCGGCCTGCCACGGTCCAGATCGAGAGCGTGCCATCGTCGCAGAAGCGAGCATCGCGCCCGCGCGTGCCAATCAGGAACAGGGCGGTCGGGCACGTGAACTGGAACGGGCGCCTGGCGGGCCGCTCGTTCGCCCTGGCGCTGGCATAGGCGCCAGCCACCAGCCGGATGGCCGTACAGGTCATCTGGCTGCTCAGCGTGCCTTTGACCTGGTCGTACACCGCGCGATGCAGCGCCAGCGCCGACAACGGCGTGCCGTCGTTATAGCATGCCGCCGAGATGCGCTGTTGGACGCCCTGAAACCCTGCAAGCGTTGCTCGCAGGTCAGGGTCATCAGCAATGCGTATCGTTATCGTGCGCTGTATGTCCATGCGTTCTGTCGCATCACAGAGATAGCCACGAAGCAATTCGTAGCGGTCAACGTCGTGGCATTGACCGCATTCCCCGCCGCCTTTAGGCAGCGGGGGAATGCGGAGGTTTTTATGGTATGATCGTAGTAAGCAGAGGAGCAATTGCATGGCAAGCGAACTGGAACAGTCCATTCGCAGCGCGGCGGCCAGAGTCGCTGCCTACGTTGCCGACGTGGCCACCATGGAGGTCACAACATCGTATGTCGTCGTGGGCGCAACGGCCTCCTCAGCGACTGCGCAACAGGCGGCTAAAACCATTATTCGGCTCGATGGCGATTGCGAAACGACGGTACCGATGCGGGAAGGGCCAACCGGCACCCTCGAAGTCGATAGTAGCCTGTTCGAGATTCATCAGGCCAACGTGACGACGGCAACCGAATATCGCGCGCGCGTGCTGGCCGCCCTGATCGGCCTGTTGCAGCGCCGGTGAGAACGCGATTGCCAGCATTGCTTCTTGCGGCTGGAAGTGCGCCCAATCCGGCAATCACTATCCCGCTGACGGCGCCGGGCGACGTCGCTCAGCTTTGCCGAAGCCGACCTGGATCGTAGTATGGTAATGACCAGAGGAATCCATGAACGAACATACCTTTATCCCGCCGCGGTTGGCGGAAATTGCCGCCGAGTTTCGCGCCGCCAGCCGGGACGAGAAACTTGAGCTGTTGCTCGAATATGCCGACCAGCTCCCGCCGCTTCCCCCAGAATTGCGTGACCACAACGGCATGGATCAGGTTCATGAGTGCATGTCGCCGGTCTTCGTGATTGCGCAATTAGAAGACGGGCGGATCTGCTATCACATTGACGTGCCCGCCGAAGCGCCCACGATTCGCGGCTTCGCCTCGATACTGCGCCAGGGAATGAATGGCCTTACTCCCAGCGAGGCAATGGCGGTATCGAGTGACTTTATTCAGCAGATGGGCTTGTTTCAGGTGCTCAGTCCGCAACGCCTGAACGGAATCAGCGCCCTGCTGGCCTACATGAAGCGACAGGCGCTGCGTTTGATCGAACAGGAACAGGGGATCGCTTCTTAGACTCGCGCATCGCGCAGGGCGCGAGCAATGGTGTTAAAGACCGCTGCCGGACGGCGGCCATCGGCAACGCCAAGCCGATAGATCAACGCGCGGCGATAGACATGGGGCGAGGCTGGCGCCAGCCGGCACAAACGCCGATGACCACCGCTGAGCGGCATGCTTGCAGGTTGTGAGTTGGGAAAGAGTCGGATGATCATTTGAAGTCTCCAGCATTTGTGCTATTACTCACAATCTTACTATAGAGGTTGCAACCGGCTTCGTCAAGCCGGTTCAAGATTGGCATGTCCTGTGCAAAGTCTTGCAGATTGCTTGATATGCGTCGAGGAATGGAACGATCAACGTCAGCCATAGGCTTACGGCGGGTGATATGCTTTCACGTACATCTTCGGTCTACAGTGGGCAACGCGGAGTAAGCTATCTTAGCTGGAGGATGGAGGAGCGAACGAACCGTCATCGGCGATCCATCAGCGTAACCGCCGTGGCGCGATCAGCACCCGATCGCTCGCTGGCGGATACGAATCTTCCCCGGTTGCCGACCAATGAGGATATTCCGCGCAAGGATCTGAAGTCGTGACGAGACGAAACAAGGAGGTTTCATGCCGGCAATGTTGATCAATGGCCAGTGGCAGACGGCGACGGAAGGAGCGGTCTTTCCGGTGCATAATCCGGCCACCGAAGAGGTGATCGATTACGTGCCGCGGGCAACGGCGGCTGATGCTGAGCGCGCAATGATTGCCGCCGAACAGGCTTTCCGCGAGTGGCGACGCGCAACCGCCCACGATAAAGCCCATGCCCTCCACGAGATTGCCCACAAGATGCGTCACCATGCGGAAGAACTGGCGACTCTGCTCACGCTCGAAGGCGGTAAGCCGCTGGTTGAGAACCGTGATGAGATCGGCTGGTGCGCGGCCTGTTTCGATTACTACGCCGAGCTGCAACGCAATACTCGCGGGCGTGTGATCCCCTCGGTTGAACCGTCGCAACTGGCGATGGTGATCAAAGAGCCGTATGGGGTCGTGGCCGCCATTGTGCCCTGGAACTACCCGCTGCTCTTGATGTCGTGGAAGGTAGCGCCGGCGCTCGCCGCCGGGAATACGGTGGTGCTCAAACCGAGCGAGATGACGCCGCTGGCGACGCTCCGCTTTGCGGAACTGTGCTGCGACCATTTGCCGCCCGGCGCGCTCAATATCATCACCGGTTTTGGCGATGTTGGCCGCGAGCTGGTTGTTAGCCCGCGCACTCAGATGATCGCATTCACCGGCAGCTTTGCCACCGGTCGCGAGATTGCCCGCCTGGCCGCTGAACGAGTCAAGAAGACCCACCTTGAGCTGGGCGGCAAAGATGCGTTTATCGTCGCTGAAGACGCCGATCTCGATGTCGCTGTGCCGGGCGTCGCCTGGGCAGCGCTGCTCAATGCCGGTCAGGTCTGCACCAGTACCGAGCGGGTTTACGTGCATGAGTCGATCGCGCGCCCCTTCACCGAACGGCTGGTTGAGTTCGTGCGCTCATTGCGCTTAGGCCCCGGTATGGATCCGGATACCGACATCGGCCCGTTGATTGGTGATCGTTACCGGGCGAAGGTTGAGGATCACGTTGCGGAGGCCCGCGCGCGCGGCGCCCAGATTCTGACCGGCGGTCGCCGTCCGCCGCAGTTTGAGCGCGGCTTCTTTTACGAGCCGACAGTTCTCACCAACGTCGATCACAGTTTCCGCATCATGCGCGAGGAGACCTTTGGCCCCACCATTCCGATCATGACCTACCGCACCTTCGACGAAGCGATCGAGCTGGTGAACGATTGCGATTATGGGCTGGGCGCCAATCTCTACACTAACGATCCGCGTAAAGTGAAGCAGTATTACGAAGAGGTCAAAGCCGGCACCTGCTGGGTCAATGATCCGCTCACCGATAACGATGCCGGCCCCTTCGGCGGGATGAAGTTCAGCGGCGGCGCGCGTGAACTGGGCGAAGAAGGGCTGGAAGAGTTTCTGGAGACCAAACACGTGCACTGGGATTTCACCATGGCGCGCAAGCCCTGGTGGTACCCGTATGGCAAAGGAAAGGAGTAGAGCGCAGCGCCTGCCGCTCCCGTGTCAGCGGGCGATGGAGCATGATTCACTATGGAGACGTACCCGACCCCACCTGCAATCGCTCTCATCGATGTCCATCATCTGGGCCGTCCGCATGTCATCGGCACGTTCCTCTTGCTGGGCGATGCGCCGGCACTGGTCGATCCAGGGCCGGCCAGCACGCTGCCGGCCCTGAAAGCCGGTCTAGCCGCCCATGGGTTGACGGTGGCGGATCTGCGCGCAGTCGTGCTGACCCACATCCATCTCGATCACGCGGGCGCAACCGGCCTGCTGGCGGCAGAAAACCCGCACCTTATCGCGCATGTCCACGAGCGCGGCGCGCCCCATCTGATCGATCCGTCACGCTTGCTCAATAGCGCGACCATGCTCTACGGCGATCAGATGGATACGCTGTGGGGTGATGTGCGGCCAGTTGATCCGGCGCGCATTCGCGTGTATACCGGCGGCGAGACATTACGCCTGAACGGACACACGCTGCGCGCGTTTGATGCGCCAGGCCATGCCCGCCATCATTTGATCTGGCTCGATGAAGCCAGCGGCGCGGCCTTTGTCGGCGACAATACGGGGGTGCGCCTGCCCGGTGTGCGCATGACCCGCCCGGCCACCCCGCCGCCTGATGTCGATCTGCCGGCGTGGGACCGCACTCACGATCTGATCGAAGAACTGCGGCCCGCATGGCTCTGCCTGACCCATTTTGGCGCCTACGACGATGTCGCCTTCCATCTGGCTGACGCGCGGCTCCGGTTGCAGCAGTGGGCAGAGATTGTGCGCCAGAGCTTGCTAGCCGGGGCTGACGAAGCCGAGGGCGTTGCAGCGCTGGAAGCGGCGCTGGCCAGCGAAGCTGCGACGCTGTCACCAGCCGAACAGGAAGCGATCATTCAGCAGACGGGGCCGCTCACGCTGAGCTGGCGCGGTTTAGCCCGTTACTGGCGGAAACTGGGTGGATTGGGGTAGGCAAGAAACATCGAGAGCGACGTTGCCCGTCAACGTCGCTCCGGAACAGGACATCAATTATCTGCGCTAGAGCTTCACCTCGCCGCGCAAGAAGCGGAGCGCAGTCTCGGCCAGCAGCGCGCTGCCGGTAGGCAGACAGCGTTCATCGATGTCGAAAATCGGGGTATGGTGGCCGCGCATCACGCCGTCGTCGATGGCTGCGCCCAGCATCAACATCGCCCCCGGCGCCTGCTGGGTCATGTAGGCAAAATCCTCGGCGCCCATGCCGGTGCGTGACCGATCGATGGCATTAGGGCCAAGAAACTCCGCCGCCACCTCGCTCATCCAGTTCGCCACCCGCTCATCATTCCAGCCTGCCGGGTAGCCGCGTGTGATCTTCACCTCGGCGCTGCCGCCAAACGCCTCGGCGACGGCAAACGCCCGCTCAACTTCCCGCGCCAGTTTCGCCCGCACTTCCTCGCTAAAACTGCGCAACGTTCCCTGGATGAAGATCTCGCTGGGGATGACGTTGGAGGCATGGCCGCCGCGCACGGTGCCCACGCTCAGAATCGCCGGCTCCATCGGGTTGATCAGGCGCGAACGAATGCCAAACAGCGCATTCAAGACCTGAGCCAGCATGAAGACCGGGTCAGTGCCCAAATGCGGATACGCGCCGTGGCCGCCGGTGCCGCGGATATAGCCCTTGAAGTCATCGACAGCCGCTGATGTCCAGCCGCCGCGGATCGTCACCTGACCGACCGGCAGTGTCGAGTCGACGTGCAGCGCAATCACTGCATCAACGCCCTGCAAGGCGCCCTCTTCCACCATGCGCAGGCCGCCGCTCTTTGTTTCATCATCCCAGCCTTCTTCCGAAGGCTGGAACAGAAAGCGCACACGGCCACGCAGATTCTCGGTTGCAAACTGCTCGCGCAACAGGTGCGCCGCGCCCAGCAGCATCGCGGTATGCGCATCGTGGCCGCAGGCATGCATCACGCCGGGATTGGTCGAAGCGTAGGACACCTGATTCTCTTCCTGGATCGGCAGCGCGTCCATATCAGCGCGGATCGCAATCACCGGGCCATCACCGTCACCCAGCTCACCGATCACACCCGTCCTGGCTACGCCTGTCGTCACCCTGATCCCGCCAATCTCGTGCAGGGTATCGGCAACCAGCGCTGCGGTGCGGTGTTCCTGAAAGCCAAGTTCGGGATGGGCATGGATGTCGCGGCGAATACGAATGATCTCATCAGCCAGGGCCTGAGCGCGTTCAAGCATCATAACAACACTCCTCATACACGACGATTCGCGGGCGCTCGACCATGTTGCTGGCGGCCAAGCGCATAGAGAATACCATCTTGCAGGCTGGCCAGGGTGCGGATGTGGCTCAGATCCAGCCCCAGCCCGACAATCGTCTGCGCCACTTCGGGCCGAATCCCGGTGAGCAGCACTTCCGCGCCGAGCAAGCGCACGGCCTGGGCCGAGCGCAACAGGGTATTGGCAACCTGGGTATCGACCACCGGCACCCCGGTCACATCAAGAATGACGATCTGCGCGCCGCTCGTATTCACTCCTTCGAGCAGGCTTTCAATGATCTGCTGCGCGCGCGCGGTATCGATGCTGCCGATCAGGGGCATAGCGATCACACCGGCGCTGATCGGAATCACCGGCGTGCTCAATTCGCGCAGCGCAGCTTCCTGCGCGGCAATGATCCGCTCGTTGAGCGCCTGGCGCTCTTCTGCCGCCTGTCGTTCAGCGGTAATATCGGTGATGAAGCCCTCAATTGCGACCGCGTTTCCGGCCTGATCGAACACCCCTGCGCCTCGTTCCCACACCCAGCGGACGGCGCCATCGGCGTGCCTGATGCGGTAGGTAATCTCAAACTGGCGCTGCTGAGCAAGCGCACTCTGCACGCTCTCCCAGACCATCGCCCGATCTTCGGGGAGGATCAGATCAGCAAAGGAGCGGATAGGAGGCTGGTCGCCATTGGGCAGGAAATCACTCGCCGGGTAGCCGGTAACGTCAAGCATCCCCTCACTCATAAATATCGCTGACCGCAATGGGTCATTGCGACTGCGGTAAGCAATGCCGGGCAGATTACGGATCAGGCTATCGAGCCGGCGCTGACTTTCGCGCAGGGCCTCTTCAGCCCGAATCTGCTCGGTAATGTCTTCGGTTTGCGAGAGCCAGCCGGCCACGCGACCATCGGGATGGTAGAGCACCGCATTGTACCACTGACAGATGATCATGCGACCATCTTTGGTGATGTTTTCATTGCGACTGTTTTTCGCCTGTCCGCTGAGCAACGCCTGCACAATGCCATCGACGTGTTCGCGGGCAATGTTTGGCACCAGCAGCTCAATCGCATTTTGCCCGATCGCCTCGGCGGTGCTCCAGCCGAAGATGCGCTCGGCAGCCGGATTCCAGCGCGTGATGATGCCGCGTTCATCCGCTTCCAGCGTGGCCAGCGGCGAGGTCAGAAAGCTCTGCTCCAGGCGCTGGTTGAGCATGTGCTCGCGGCGCAGCAGTTCCTCTTCTTCGACGATCAGCAACTGTTGGGCATTGGCCACGATGTCGGCCAGGTGTCCGGCGGCAGTCGGCTGGTCGCTCAACAGGGCAGTGGCCTGGCGGCGAAGCGCATCGAGTTGCCTGAAGCCTGCCGCGATCGAGCTTTCGGCCCGAATCATGACCAGCAGATGGGATGGATCGCCGGTGCTCAGCGCTTCAGCCAGTGCGACCAGTCGTGGACGATCTTCCGGCGGCACGTCGAGACAGCGCGCGCGCAGCGCTTCAGCGATGGCGATGGTTGGAGCCGTCATAACAGAGCATTCCTGTTGATGGTTCGTCACAGTTGTTCTGGATAAAAGTATACCATACTGCCGGGAATTGATGATTGATCAGGCAATTGTCTGGCTGGAGAGAATCAGCATGTCGTGAGTGGCGAGCCTTTCGGAACAATGCGCTGATCAGGTGAGCGTATTGAAGTGTCCCGGCGATTCTCGCGCAATCATCTGGCGTCACTTATCTGTCTCGATGATAGTCTTGTTGACAAATACCTCGGAATCGAAAAAATGCGCGTAGCGATGTTGCATTGCAACGTCACTGCAACCGCGCCCTCGACTCCCGAAGCAGGCCGAACAGGTACCTGTTTTAGTCTCTTTGAAGACTGGAACATAAAGAGTGTATAATTAGGCCGAAGTGTAGATTGATACTGAAAGTGAAAACCAGGCAAAATCTGAGAGAGGCACTCCAATGGAACAGCGAGCGTTAACCATTGACCAAGAATGTTCGCGGCTTCCTGTGAATCAGATTATTCAGGGTGATTGCATTGAAGTTTTAAGGCGGTTTCCGGCGAAGTCGGTTGATCTCATCTTTGCTGATCCACCCTATAATCTTCAACTTCGCAATGAATTGCTCCGACCGAACCAAACCATTGTGGACGGCGTTGATGACGAATGGGATCAATTTGCCGATGTTGCTGAATACGACTCGTTTACCGAGCAATGGCTTAGCGAGTGTCGTCGCGTGCTCAAAGATGATGGAACGATCTGGGTCATTGGTTCCTATCACAATATCTTTCGCGTTGGAACAATAATGATGAATTTAGGGTACTGGATTTTGAATGACGTTATCTGGCACAAGACAAATCCGATGCCTAACTTTCGCGGAACACGTTTTCAAAATGCAACAGAGACATTGATATGGGCAAAGAAATCTGCTGAGCAGAAGAAATACACGTTTAACTATCACGCAATGAAGCATCTCAACGATGACAAACAAATGCAAAACGTTTGGCGCATTCCCTTATGCACCGGATCGGAACGCATTAAAGTAAACGGAAAAAAGGCTCATTCTACTCAAAAACCTGAAGCGCTTCTGTATCGTATCATTTTGTCTTCCAGTAAACCAGGAGACATTGTGCTCGATCCGTTTTTTGGATCAGGGACAACAGGCGCAGTTGCAAAAAAATTAAAGCGCAATTATATTGGCATCGAACTCGAACCTTCGTATATTGAAATTGCTCGCAGCAGAATTGATGGCATCCCGGAGTCGCTCTTTGCTGAGACTGCGCTGGTAACACCATCGCGGCGCGCGGCTCCGCGCGTCAGTTTCGGGCAACTGATCGAGGCGCAGTATATCAGGGTTGGTCAAGAACTTTACTCAAAGGATCGAAGAGTCATTGCGACCGTCAAAGCAGATGCGCATCTCCTTTGGGGTGGCGTAACCGGATCCATTCACAAAATTGCCGCTCTTGCTCAGCATAAGCCGGCTTTTAATGGTTGGGAGTACTGGTATTGTGAAGATCGGGAAGGAAACATTGTGAGCATTGATCTGCTCCGTAATCGCTATCGCACTGAAAACAACCTGGATTAGCGCATGAGAGTGACACGGCATCGAAGAGCAACATTGCGCGAAGTCTTCGATGCTGCCGCCAGCGATGTCATACCGACTTTAGATAGATTGTCACGTATCGAGCAGCCACGTCAACGCTGCCGCAGTGCGCAGGATGCGGATATTCGGTTGCTTTAGCAGAGATTATTGCGCGCCTAACGTTGGTAGAAGGCCAGCGCTCCATCGAGAGCGCTGGCAGGGGTGCTCTGCATGAACCGCAGGGGTAATGCCTGCCCCTGCGCAAACGACTGCTTCATCCGGCGCGCCCGCGTCGGCGGGTCGAGACATCGAAGATCACGGCGGCAACCAGCACCAGACCGCGCACGATGTATTGATAGGCAATGTCGATCCCCATCAGGTTCATGCCGCTGGTCAGCGAGACATAGACCAGCGCGCCGATGATCGAGCCGATTACGTTGCCGACGCCGCCAGCCGCCGAGACGCCGCCGATGTACGCTGCGGCGATGGCGTCGAGCTCAAACAGGGTGCCGGCAGTGGTGGTGGCCGAACGCAGCCGTGACGCAAACAGCACACCAGAGAGCGCCGAGAGCATGCCCATCGAGGCAAACACGATGTAGGTGATCCGCTTGACGCTGATGCCGCTCAGCTCGGCGGCTTCGGGGTTGCCGCCGACCGCGTAGATATGGCGACCCAGCACGGTCTGGGTGGTGATGAAGTGGTAGATGGCAACTACCGCCAGCACGATCACCATTGTCCACGACAGACCGTTATAACCGGCCATGATCCAGGCCAGCATCCCGATCAGAGTTGAGACGAAGGCCAGTTTGAGAACGAACATGTCGATCGGCAGCACCTCGAAGTTGTAGGCCAGCTTCTTGTTGCGGCTGTTGATCTCGCTGGCGATGTACGCAACGATGGCCAGAACGCCAAGCGCCAGCGTGAGGAAATGGTAGCCCGGTATCACGGTAAACGGCAGGTCGGGGATGAAGCCATTGCCGATCGCATTGAAGGTCTCATCTTCGATGATGATGGTACCGGTGCCGGCGGTCACCAGTTGCAGCGCGCCGCGGTAGATCAACCAGCCTGCCAGCGAGGCCACAAACGAGGGGATCTTCAGCTCGGCCACCGGCAGCGCAGTCAGCAAGCCGGCCAGCGCCCCCAAGACCAGCACCATCGGCACAACCACGATCGTCGGCAATTCCCAGAAGCGGAGCGCGATTGCGGCCACTGCGCCCAAAAAACCGGCCAGAAAGCCGACCGAGAGATCGATGTGGCGAATGACGATCACCAGCGTCATTCCTACGGCCAGCACCGCGATGTAGCCGGTCTGGTTGATCAGATTGCTCAGGTTGCGTGACGAAATGAAGATGCCATTGGTCGTGATCGAGAAGATGATCATGATCACGAAGAGGGCGATAAACATGCCATACTGGCGAATATTCTGACCCAGCGCTCGCTGGAGATTGGCGAAGAAAGCTACCTGCCCGGTCATCATCTCCTCCCCACCGTTAGTAATCGACTGCCAGTTCCATGATCTTTTCCTGAGTGGCGATCGCAATCGGCAGCTCGCCTTTGATGCGTCCGCCCGACACGACATAGACCCGGTCGCTCATCCCCAGCACTTCCGGCAACTCCGACGAGATCATCAGAATGCTCATACCGCCTTCGACTAACCGGTTCATCAACTGGTAGATTTCGTACTTGGCGCCCACATCGATCCCGCGGGTCGGCTCGTCGAGGATGAGCACATCGGGTCGCACAAACAGCCACTTGCCCAGACAGACCTTCTGCTGGTTGCCGCCGCTCAGATTGACCACCTGTTGCTCAATGGTGGGCGTTTTGATATTGAGTGAGCGCCGATACTCTTCGGCGACCTGGATCTCGGCGTTGCGGTCGATGATGCCGTTGCGCGCCAGCGCGCGCAGATTGGCCAGGGTGATGTTCTGCCGCACATCCTGGATCAAGACAAGACCTTTGGCTTTGCGATCCTCAGAGACGTAGGCCATACCGGCGGCAATCGCCTCGCGCGGGTGGCGGAACGAACGTCGCTGCCCCTTCAGCCACAGCTCGCCGCTGATCCGGTAGCCGGGCGCATTGCCAAACAGACTGAGCGCCAGCTCGGTGCGGCCCGCGCCCATCAATCCGGCCAGACCCACGATCTCGCCCCGGCGCAGCTCAAGATTCACATCGCGCAAGATGTAGCGCCCCAGCTCTGGCGCATAGACCGACCAGTTGCGCAGCGCAAGGACTACGTCGTCGGCGGGTTGATGGGCGCGCGGCGGATAGATATTGGCAATTTCGCGCCCGACCATATTGCGGATCAGCACCTGCTCGCTCACCTCGCCCTTGCGCGCGTCGAGGGTGCAGACTGTCCTGCCGTCACGGAGAACGGTGACTGTATCAGCAACCGACAACACCTCTTTCAATTTGTGCGAAATCAGAATGCAGGTGACGCCATGATCGCGCAATTCACGCAGCAGATTGAGCAGATTTTCGCTATCGTCTTCATTGAGCGCGGCAGTCGGTTCATCGAGAATCAGAATCCTGACATCACGGCTCAATACTTTGGCAATTTCGACCAGTTGTTGTTTGCCGACGCCCAGATCGCGAATTTTGGTGGCCGGATTGACCGCCAGGCGGACTTTGCGCAGCATGGCATCGGCGCGATGGATCGTTTCGTTCCAATCGATCAGGCCATTGCGCCGGATTTCGTGGCCGAGAAAGATGTTCTCGTACACGGTCATTTCTGGAACGAGAGCCAGTTCCTGATAGATAATTCCGATGCCGGCCCGTTCGCTATCGGCAATGCCGCTAAAGCGCTGCGGCTGGCCGTTGATCACAATCTCGCCGCTATACGTTCCATACGGATAGACGCCGCTCAGCACCTTCATCAAGGTTGACTTCCCTGCGCCATTTTCACCCACCAGACAATGAATCTCGCCGCGTTTGACGCTGAAGGTCACATTGTCGAGCGCGCGCACCCCAGGAAACTCCTTGGTGATCTGGCGCATCTCCAGGATCGGGGTTTCCATCACACACCGCCTCATTGCATTGGGGACAAACCGGATATGCTGAATGATACCACGGGGCAAGAGACAGACCGGGATCGGCCCGGCCTGTCTCTGCGGGTGAGCGAATCAGGGCAGGTTGGTGAAGTCGCTGGCGCTGTAGTAGCCAGAGTCGATCAGAGCAGCGCGAACATTGTCGCGGGTGACGGTCACGACCGGCGACTGGATGGCGGGCACGTCCTTCTTGCCGTTGTTGTACGCGCCGCGCGCCTCAGGCTGCTTGTTCTCGAGCAGCGCGACTGCCGCATTGATCGCATCCTGCACCAACGTGCGCACATCCTTGAACACGGTCATCGACTGGCGACCGTCAATGATGTATTGCACCGACGCCTTCTCGGCATCCTGACCGGTTACAAAGTACTCGGTCACGTCCTTGTCGGCGGCGAACGCATCGGCGATAGCGCGGGCAGTGCCGTCATTCGGCGCGAGAATGTAGACCTTGCCCTTATCGGCGGCGGTGGCGGCGGTCAGGTTGGCCTCAGCCAGATTCTTGGCGGTGTTGAAGTCCCAGTTGGTGGTAATCTGGCCCAGAATCTTCGCCATCTCATCGCGGGTGAGGTCGAGCTTGTTCTGTAACGCAACCGCTTCGCTCGAGTTCTTGATCACGAAGGTGCCATCGGCGATCTTGGGCTGGAGCACCCGCCAGGCGCCCTCGAAGAAGAGGAAGGCGTTGTTGTCAGAGGCGGCGCCGGCGTAGAGGTAGAGTGGATTACCCGTGCCGCTGGCCCGATCGACCAGATACTGCGCCTGCTGCGCGCCAACGGCAATGCTGTCAAAGGTGACGTAATAGTCAACTGCATCGGTCTCGCGGATCAGGCGGTCGTAGGAGATGACCTTGACGCCTGCGGCCTGCGCTGCTGAGGCTGCCGCCGCCGCTGCCGTGCCATCGTGGGGGCAGATGATCAGCACTTTGATGCCCTTAGCGATCAGCGCCTCGACATTCTCTTTCTCTTTGGCCGAGGAACCCTGGCTAAAGAGAATCTCAACCTGATAACCAGCTTTTTCCAATGCTTCGCGGAAGCGGGTTTCGTCCTGGATCCAGCGGGGTTCATCTTTAGTGGGGAGAACGATGCCGACTGCGAGTTGCTGGCTGCTGCCGCCCGCGCTGCCGCTCGTGTTGCCGCCGCCCGCGCTGCCGCTCGTGTTGCCGCCGCCACAGGCGCTCAACAGAAACGCAAAAACCGTCAACAACGACACCAGAAACCATAGGGTCTTCTTTGACATGAGAGTCCTCCTTGAGCATACGAACACCACGTCATTGCGAACAATGCCTGAGCGCAAGGAACTTTCGCTGCCGGGTACACCTCCATGTGTAGATGGCGAGCAATGATGACTGATGACGCCATTGAACCATGCTGACGTCGGTTTGCCCATCCCGCCTTCCCTGAACCAGAGTAGGGAACAACCCCCAGGGTGAGATTGGGGGATTTCCCCCAGTTGGGGAGATGGGGGCGGCTGAGCTTTAATTAGCCCCTGTGGTAGACTATAAGCCAGCACGATTTCTCTCCAACCTGCGCTCATCGACACACACGATCAGAGGGAGATCAGATCGATGGTGCCACTTGTGCGTACCAAGCTGCATCCGCCTGAGATGCAGCCATCACTCATCACGCGGACCCGGTTATGTGAGCGCCTGCGCGCTGCGTTGCACAGCCGGCTGGCGCTGATCGCTGCGCCCGCCGGTTACGGCAAAACTTCACTGCTGACTGAGTGGATGGAAACGGCGCGCCGCGAGTGGTCACACATTGCCTGGCTCAGCCTGGATACGAACGACAACGACATTCGGCGGTTGCTGATGTATCTGCTGGCCGCGCTCAGCAATCTGCCCGGCGAGCGACGGGATCGGCTGCGCGCGATGATCGAGTCCGAGGAGATTGACGCCGAACAATGGTTTGCCGAGCTGCTCAACGATCTGGCCGAGGCCGGCAGCTCAACGGTAATCGTGCTCGACGATTACCAGACGATCAGCGATACTCAGATACATCGCGCCATTACCTTTCTGGTTGACCATCTGCCGCCCCGCTGTCGGCTGGTCATCGCGACCCGCAGCGATCCGCCCTTGCCGCTGGCGCGCTGGCGAGCGCGCGGCTACCTGGCTGAGCTGCGCAGTTTCGATCTGGCCTTTACCGCTGAAGAAGCCGCCGCTTTTTTGCTCGAAACGATGGAGCTGCCGCTCAGCCGCGAGCAGATCGTCTCGCTCATCGATAGCACTGAAGGCTGGCCGGCGGGTCTGCACCTGGTCGCGCTGGCCCTGCGCGGACGCGCGGATCGCGGCGCGCTGGTCGAGGAGTTGCACACGACGAACCGTTACGTCGTCGATTATCTGATCGAAGACGTATTTAATCATCTCCCGGCGCATATCCAGCAGTTTCTGCTGCAAACCTCGATCCTCGAACGATTATGCGGTCCGCTGTGCGATGCGCTGTTGGGAGCGACTGAGTCATCCACTGAGCGAGGAATAACAGGGCAATCGTACAGTCAGTTGATTCTGGCTGAACTGGAGCGGAACAATTTGTTTCTGATCCCGCTCGACGCCGAACGGGTCTGGTATCGCTACCATCATCTGTTCGCCGAGGTGCTCCGTGACCGGTTGATGGCGGGAAGTAATGCCGACCATGTCGCCATGCTTCATCGGCGAGCCGGATCGTGGTACGCGGCTCACGGATTGCTGGTCGAAGCCGTCAGTCACGCGCTGCGCGCGCGCGCGATCGATGATGTGGTGGCGATGATCGAGCCGATCGGGCTGGCATTGATTGCGCAGGTCGGAGAAGTGACGCTGCGCCGCTGGCTGCCTGAGATTCCCGACACGGCGTTCGAGGGTCACCCTCGGCTGGCGCTCTTGCGCGCCTGGCTGGCGACAACCGAATACCAGCCAGCAGAGGCTGGTCACTGGATTGGAGTTGCCGAGCAAGCGCTGGCGAACGTCGCCAGTGGCACGGCTGCGCCTATCGGCACGATTGCCAACCTGCGCGGCGAACTGAGCGCGGTGCGCCTCAGGCTGGCCATCTTGCAGGGTGATACGGAAAAAGCGGTGACAGAGGGTCGGCAGGCGCTGGCCTGGTTGCAGACTGATCAGCAGGCGCTGCGCATGCGGGTCGCCAAGGATCTCGGTTACGCATGCATTGCCGAACGCGACACTGCGCGCGCCGAGAAAGCCTTCGCCGAAGCCATGATTAATGGCTTCAACGCCGGCCTGCCCTACATCTCGGCGCTGGCAACAAGCGACTATGCCTATACCCTGCTCTTGCGCGGAGCGGTCAGCGCGGCGCTGACGGCTTGCCGGGAGACGATCGATCAGATGGGACAACGTGAACGCAACCGGCGGCTGCCGGGGATCGGCTTGCCCCTGCTGGCGCTGGCTGATCTGCACGGCCTGCGCTATGAATTCGCCGGCGCATTGCCGGCGCTGGCCGAAGCCGAGAGCGTGATCAAGCCGGGCAGCACTACCAGTTATTTCTGTTTGCTGATTGCGACTGCGCGCATCGCTCGCGCCCGCGCCGATGATGCCGGAGCATTGCGCGTCATCAGGCAGGGGCGCTTTCTCGCTCGTCAGCGCGGCGTGCAGTGGGTTGTGACGGTTCTCAATGGCCTGGAAGCGCAGATGTTGATCGCGAAAGGCGAGGTTGATGCGGCTCGCGCCTTGCTCTCGGATCTGCCGGCGGCGGCAGAGTTTCGTTACCTGCCAATCGCGGCGTTCTACGCCCGTGAGTATATCACCCGCGCCCGTTACGAGTGGCGACTCGCGACCGCGCAGGCCGCAGGAGATGTTGACGCATTGCGCGCGCTGGCTACCGAACTTGACAATCTGCCGGTGAGCGATCTCTGGCAAACGCTGTCGCCAATCGATGCTATCCTGTTGCAAGCGCTGGCCCTGGCTGCCGCCGGCGAGGATGCAACCGCCGCGCTGACACGCGCGCTGAATCTGGCGGCCAGTGAACGAATCGTGGCGCCGTTTGTGGCCGCAGGCGAGCCGCTCCGGCAGCTCTTGACGACGCTGTCTGCGCAGCGCCACCTGTCGCCGTTTGGCGAGCATCTGCTGTCATTGCTGGCCGATGAGACGCCGCTGCCAGTGTCGCCGCCGCCCGCTCTGCCGATTGACAATCTCCCCGAACCGCTCAGCCAGCGCGAGATTGAGGTGCTGCGCCTGATGGCGGAAGGGCGCACCAACCAGGAGATTGCCGATGATCTGGTCATTGCGGTGAGCACGGTCAAATCACACATCAATAATATCTTCAGCAAGCTGGGGGTGGCGACTCGCACGCAGGCCGTGGCGCGCGGTCGCCGATTGGGCCTCATTCAGTAGGGCTGAAGACGTGTCAGGCCAGCGTGAGATACATTGTCATACCAACTTTAGGTGTCCAATCATCTTTAGATCAGCGCGCGGCGCTTCCCGCGCGCTCGTGCCATCCTGCTGTCTGGTCAGGAGCGTGTGGCGCCGTCCCGATCCATGTCATTGCGAGGGCGCGGAGCGCCCGAAGCAATCCCCCGCGTCAGCGGGAGTCGTGCCTCAGCGCCCGCTGCTGCTCTCCCCTCTCCCGCTGGGCTGACCTTTACCCAAAACGTTGCGCGGTCTTTGACCATGGTATGCTGGTGTGCAGGGGGTGGCAGTGGGCCAGCTCGTGTGCAGACATCA
>FWPU01004084.1_pt1 | contig 34791 bp, 29 predicted proteins | sample 2228361 | NCBI WGS metagenome assembly FWPU01 (sample SAMEA103939777, study PRJEB20133) | metagenome
CCGACATCCCGCATCCCCACGCACCCCGCCCGCCCACAGTTTGAACACCCGCCCCCCCCCAAGTCCAGACGGGATGGTCGAGCGGTTACGAATCCGAGGCCGCCGTACGTCTCGAAGGCGCCGACGCTGCGCGGCACATGGCAGTCGAGGTCGCTCCGCCGCCTTGAGCGCGGTCGGGTGGCGCAGTTGTCGCCCAACGACGGCCCGTCGAGAACGCCACAGGATGTCCCCGTCGGGAGGCTTGACGAACTCATCGGGCTCGGGATCCCAGTGGATGAACCCGTGGTCCGTGACCACGGCAACCGTGAGCCATCCCCGGTCGCGCAGCCGGCCGACGGCGCGGGCGTAGCGGTCGAGCAGGTCCTCGGCGCCGGTAAATGACAACTCATCCTCTTGTCCCTGCTTGTCGAACTCGTCCCCGAAGACGAACAGGAGCCGCCCGACTTCCCTTGGAGTGGGCGCCTCTTCCACGAGGATGTCCTGGACCCACCGCGAGGCGCCCTCCCCGAAACTGAACCGGCGGCGAAGCCATCCGCGGCGGGCCTCGAGCGAGGTGAGATCCCCGCTTGTGCCGCGCGCCGCCACCCGCCAGCGCGCGGGCGGCCCCGGCACGATCTCGACCGTCATCGCGTCGGGATCGTCGGCGAGTGCGAAGGGCATGCCGAGGGCGGTGATCGATGGCAGCGGCGCGCGCGCGATTCGCACCTCGGCCCGCCGCCCGGGCTCTCCTCGGTTGAGCCGTTCCTCCAGGCGCTTGCCGAGGTCCAGTCGGCATGCGTCGAGGACCAGCACGGCCATCGGGTCGCGTGCCGGCCGCACCTCAGCGAGGACCTGCCCCGCGAACGGGAGGTCGAGCGACTGGAAGCCCTGCTTGCTCAAGAGGTCCGAAAACGCCTGGTTCGTCCGGTCGAGGTGGCGCAGGTAAGCGCGCCGCAGGCGGGCGCGAATGGCCTGGAGCGCGGGGGGGGAAGCCGCGAGCGTCGCAACACAGTAACTCGCCGTGGAAATCGACCTCCCAGCCTGCCCCGGCGAACCACCGGGCGGCGTCGCCGGGGGTCTTCCACTCGCGTTCCGCCGCGCCCTCCCGTTTGAGCATGATGGCGGCACGCGCGAGCATGAGCAGGCTGTCCCAGGGCACGCGGTCCTCCGCGCGGCGACCCCAGAACCCCGCCTCCACGAACCGCACGAACCGCGCGTCGTCCGCCGTGGCGAGGCCCTGGCAGACGTCCGCCACCTCCCCCAGCGTCCTCCCTGCCAGCAACTCGAAGAACCTCTCCCGCAGCCAGTAGCACAGCGGCGCCTACGGGATGGTGAGGAACCGCGCCTGGAGCGGCCGGAAGACCAGGGGGTGGCCGGCCGCGGTGCGGCCGCGATCCATTTCGCGTTCATTTCGCGGAATCCCGTGGGATGGCAAAGACTTGTCGCGATCCATTCCCTGACTCATTTCTCGCCTGCCGCAGCCAGCTCGGGTCCACGAAGGTAGCGCGCACCACGCCCGCGACCTTCCAGGACGAGGTGGCGGCTTTCGACGAGGGCAGCAAGCTCACGCACGGCCTTGAGGCGGGTGACACCGAACATCTCGCGGTAGTCTGCGTTCTTGAGGAAGGGGTGACGGCCAAGGAACGTTCGCAGCTCGGGCAAGCGCCTCTCCAGGAATGCGCGGGTCTCGCGCAGGTGCGCCGAAACCCTGTAGATCGCCCCCCGGGCCGGGCCTTGGGCCCCGGCCACCACACCGAGAGAGACCAGCTCCTGGATCTGGCGGTAGGCCTCGTCCCAGTCCACCACGTAGAGCCGGCGGTAGTCCTCGTTCGTGAACCCTTCCGGGTGCGCCAGAAGCGCCCGCTTCTGCGCCGTCGAGATGGGCAGCCGATCCACGATGCTCTGCCACTCGGCGCTCGGTCCCGTGAAAATGGGCTCGTTGTGCAGAACAGCGCGGAACTCACCGGCATCAACATCGAGGTCCGGCGCTCGGAGGAACGACGCCTCCATCTCATCGAAGATGCGCGGGATGCCCTCTCCCTCGTCGCGCATGAATCCCGCGTCCGCGAGAACCCGAACCACAACGGGATTGCGAGTGGCGTGCGCGGGGCGTCGCTGGCGAAGCACGTCCAGGGTCACGGGAGACAGGAGTTCACCGGGGCTCTTGACCTCCATTCGGTCTTCGAAGAACCAGACCTCGATCTCGCGCGATTGGTCTTCGTAGTCACGGTGCGCCAAGGCGTTGACGAGGGTCTCCTGCCAGGCGAACTCCGGGTACTCGGGCACCTCCCGGAAGAAGAGGTCGTGGAGCCTCTCGGAACGACGGATGTGCTCCCTCGCCACGCGGTGAGCCTCGACGAGGGCCGAGGCCAGGGGCGGATCGACGCGCCCGAGCTGGGTCACGTTCCGCTCGGCCCCATGGCGTCGCTCCCTTCCCGCCACCCGGAAAAAACGGATGCCCGCACGCGGGTGCCAGCGCAGCGCCGGCGCCCTCGCAAAGAGCAGCAGGGCGGCGTTGGTCACGGCCCACCCGCCGGGGCGAGGGTGAACGAGCCCGTAGTAAACGAGCAGGTCCTCGATGTGCCGCTCGCGAAGAGCGGTGCGCGACAAGAACCGCCTCGCCAGGTCGAGGTCCAGGTCCTCGAGCGTCGCCTCCGTCCGGATGCGCTGCTCGTATCCGACCCTCCGGTAGGCCTCCTTGCGGGCGTTGATGGTCTCCTGCGGCTCGCGCAGGATGCGGTCGCCTACACGGTAGGGGAAGCCGGTCCCGTCAACCATGACGGCCTCGGGCGCGAGCGGCACCTGGAAGACGATGACCTCGTGGTTGTTGACGGTGATCCGCTGCGACCGGCAACGCACCGCGGGCCGGAGCCGGCGCTCGGGCACGGCGAGCAGATCGGCGACGGCATCCCCGGCGTAGGCGTGGCCGGATGGCGTGCCGTCGTCCTCCATGCCGAGAAGCAACGTCCCGCCGTCCGCGTTGGCGAATGCAGCCACAGCCTCGGCGACGAGCTCCCTTGCCTTGCGCCGTTCGAGCAGCCGTCGGGTACCCGTCGAGAGGTCCCACAGAGACTTGAACTCGAGGAACTGGCCCTCGTCCCGTTCGAGGAGCGCGCGAAGCTCCGCCTCGGAGAACGGCGTGTCGTTGACCACGCTCATGAGGCGACGCCTCCCGTCCGGCTCTCGGGCTGTTCCGCTTCACCCCGGAGCGACCTGATGGCCTCGCGGAGAAGCGCGTCCTTTTCCTCCGGGCTCTTGGGCCCGACGAGCCGGAAGGCGGTCAGGCGATGCCCGGAAGACGGCTTCGCGCACGACAGGACGAAGAGTGCGACGAAGGCGCCTGCGGCCGCGGTCTCCGCGAATGCGTGCTCCCCAAGGTGCGCCAGGGCCTCGATGGTCGTCTCCCGCAGGATGCCCGCGAACGCCCGGGGCGCCTTGCGGCGCTTCTCGTCGTCGAGCGCACGGAGATCGGCGAACGAGCGGAGGAACATCCACGACTGCTGCGTGACATTGCGACCCGACCGCCGCGCGCAGCGAGATCGGTGCAACGGAGGATGAAGGCCGCGTACAGGTCGCGCTTGCCCGCGGCGAAGTGGCGCTCGACGTGCCTCTTCAGGACGGGGCCCACGTTCTTCGAGCCCATGTATGGGGGGTTCGTGGCAACGACGTCGTAGCGACGCGACAGCATGTCCACGAGCGAGACGCCCCTGGCTCCAGCCTCGCCGAAGAAGGCGGCACCGAGGTCCGTGGCGCTCGCCTCGGCGTCAAAGTGCTCCGCGAGACGTTCCAGAGCGCTTGTCTTCCAGGCGGCCCATTCCGCGTCCGTGTTGGGGCCGAGCCAATCGCGCTGTGGCCCCTGTCTGTCCCGGAGGTAGCGGAGCCCTCTCTCGACCGGCTCCTCGATCTGAAGCAGCGAGCCGATCTCGTCGGCGTGCGCCAGGCCTTCGAAGATCGCGAGGAGGGCGGGCTTGAGCAGCGCGTCCTCGGGGTGCTTGCGCAAAAAGGCGTCGAGGTGCTCCTTGCTCGCCGGCAGGGTGAAGACCTCGTCGCTGGCGCGGTCCTGGCCCTTCAGGGCCTCCGTGCCCGACAGCAGGGCGATGCAGCGCTTGATTGCCTGCACGGAAGGCCGCAGCGCTACCTCCGGCGCGCCGGGGTCGAACAAAAGCGGCAACGCCGCCGCACGGCGCTCAAACTCGTCGAACAGGACAGCGAAGAGCCCCTCGTCCTCGCCGGTGCATCGTTCGGGGGAACGCTTCGCGAGCCGCCAGTGCTGGAGCGACCGCCCGCCGTAGGCCTCCTTCTGGAGGATCACCTCGTCGATCAGACCCCGCGCCTCCATGCACCGCAGCGCCAGCAGGCGGTTGGCCCAGGTGTAGGCTGCCTCACGTACAAACTCCTCGACGGCGCGCTCCCGGGCAAGCCCGGCCTCTGCGCGGCTTCCGACAAAGGCGTCCACGACGCACCGCGCGCGAGCGTCCTCTGGCGTGCGGCAGACGATCTCGTCCAACGGATTCGGCGGACGGTCTCGCCAGACGCCGATCTCGCCGAGCCTCCGCTCGAGGTCCCTGGCCTGCCACTTCCCGCTCGAGTCGTAGGAGCCTTCGAGCACTCTGCGTAGCTCGAGCGTGATCGCCCGGAGGCAGCCCTTGAGCCTCGGCTCCATCAGTCGAACTCCACGTCGAACTCCTCGAGCACCTTCTGCACCCGTTCATCGAGGCGCCTGGCAACCTCCTCCCACTCGGGCACCGTTCGGACACGGCGCACGATCACGACGTCGGCGATGCGGACCCGCCTCACCTCGCGAGGGGGCCCGGGTGGCGCCGCTGTGGCCTGGGCTGCGCGCTTCTCTGCCTCGGCGCGGATCGCCTCCCCGAGATCGCGGACCAGGTTGCGCGCCCGCTCCGGCAGGGCTGCTACGCGGGCGGGCTCCTTCTCCACGTCGAGGACGCCCAGGAGGATTTCGAGCGGGGCCGCCATCTCCTTCGCCAGGCCCTCTTCGAGGAAGGGCTGCCGAAGGGCGCTTGGCAGGCGTTTTAGCGCGTTCTCGATGATCTGCCGGGCCTCGTCGCGCCAGGACTCGAGGAGGCTGTCGATCTCGAGCGAGGCGGCCGCCTTCGCGCCCTGGAGCAACGTCCACACGTCTGGCTCCGCGACCCGCGCGCCGGCGAAGGCCGCCTCGTACTCGGTCAAAAACCTCCGCGCGTTGCCGGTTGCGGGAAGCAGGTGTTCGATAGCCCGGAGATCGGCCGCAAACTGTCGGGCCTCCTGAAACGCCGTGCGCCACTACTCGTGGAATGACGAGAGCCCGTCGATGACCGCGGTGCCGGCGCTTGGGGAGCTCGCTCTTCTCGCGTTCCTCGGCCAGCGCCCGTGCGTCCTCCGACCGGCGCGAGTCGCCCTTCCACGCATGGATCACCTCGCGCATCGCCAGGAAGCGATCGAGGCCCTGGTCGAAGCCGGGGATGCGGTCGCACAGGACGAAGATCGTGTTCTGCTCGTCGGTCCGGAGGCTCTGGTCCTCGAGGTCCGTCACCTTCACGCCGCCGAGTGCGGCCAGCGGCGAGAAGAAGCGTACCTCGATGTCGCCAGCCTTGGCCGCCATCGTGCCGTCCATGCTGATGCGGACGTCAAACTCGACGCCCTTGAACTCCACCGTCTTGACGCCGAGCAATGCCTGCAGGTGGTGCTTTTTCTCGTCGGGGTCGTAAACGAAGTGCTTCGCGAGCCCGGCCTCGCGGTCTTGCTGCCGCATCCGTGCTGCCAGTGTAGCGACCTCGTCCTCGAATGTCCGACGCTCGCCGGTCAAAAACTCGTCCACGTAGCGCTCGATGATGGGCGTGACGACGTAGGAGCCGAACTCGGACGCGAGCTTCGCCTCGTCCTGGACTTCGCCGACCTTGATGACCGGGTCGATCTTCTCCTCGATCCGCGTCTCGAAGATATCCACCATCTTCATCGTGCTTCTCTCCTGGTTCGCGGCCCGCATCAGAGAATGTCTCCTCGGTACATGAACTCCTTGACCTTGCCCACGAACAGGTACACGCGGGCGTCGAGGAACACGCCCGGGATGAGCAGGACCACCGGGCCTTCCAGGGCAGCCTGCGCGCTGTCCCAGAGGACCTGCATCACGGCGCGCGGACTGGAAGCAGGGTAGAGGGCGGCGAGGCGCTCGAGGACGACAAGCGGTCGGCCGCCTCCCGGCCTTGTCGCTTCCTGGCGCACACGAAAGGCAGTAGCCTTCGTCCACATCTCGCCTAGCTCCGCGGTCGGATCGGAGCCCGGCATCGGGTCGGCCATCCCGGCGACCAGGGCCTCTGCGCCGAACTGGCCCACGACGTCGCTCGTGATGGGCAGGACATCGATGGTCCGGACGGAGAGATCGGGCTCGAGCGTCTTCGCTCGGAGGCGCCATTCCCTCAGCACTTCCCGCTCAGCCTCGGGCGGGTACACGATGGCGAGGAAGGGAGCGCCGGTCTAGCGACCGATGTGCTCGTAGCGCGTGCGCACGCGGTCGGCGGCCTCGCTCAGTTTCCACTGCCAGTCGCGTGCTCCGTTCACGACGTCTCGCCCCCGACGTTCGGGATCTCGAGCACGACGGTCCTGCCCGACCGCTCGAAGTGGATGGCCCCGCTCTGCGCGATCTGGTTCAACGAGCGGGCGGTGTCGTCGATGTTCCAAAGGAACAGGCGCCAGTCGGCCGCCTCGAGGAGCGAGCGCCCGCGAAGTCCTTCCGCGTACAGCAGGCGGCAGAGATGGAGCGCGACCTCCGGTGGCACGACGGGCCGCTGGAGCGTCTTGCGCTGGACCCCCCTGAGCAGCCCAAAGTCGCGTAGTGCCGACAGGACGTTGCCCGCGAGCTTCGTCCGCGTCGTTTCCCGCCACCTCGACGGCTGCTCGTCCCTGGCTTCGGCGAGGAAGTCGAGAACGTCGCTCCGGCGAACCTCGGAGCCTCCCCGCCTCCAGATCGACCAGAGCCTCTCGGTCACGAAGTCAAAGGTCAGGTGGTCGCGGCGCGCGCAATGCAGCATGACCAGGCCCACGAAGGCGGGGGACGTGGCCTCACCCTGGGAAGCCGCGGCCAGATCCCGGATGATCCACGTCGGCGGGCCCCACGCGAAGAACCGGAAGTACAGCGCATCCCAGATCCGGTTCCGCGTCTCGCGCGCGGACTGCCGCAGGAGTTCCCCGCCGAGGCACGCGGCGCGAAGATCGGCCACGGACTTGCCAGAGGCAACCGCACGGAACACCTGGTGCGTCTCGGCGATCAGCGCTCCCTTCGAGGCGTTGCGGGCACTATAGGAGCCGACGTCGCGCCCGTAGCGACGCCGGCCGGGCCCGTTCGTGGGCACGGCGCCGTCGCCACCGCTCCCCGCACTGCCGGCGCCGGCGGCGACCGCGGCTTTCGTGGTCCAAGGGGTCAATGGTGCCTCCTCATCTTCGCTTACTTGTTCAAGGTCTTCCTAGCGTTCCACCGGAGTCACGGGCGCCTCCTCGCAGGCGGCCGAGAGCACACAGGAGCCAAACGAAAGCCTGCGCTAACCTACGACCGGCGGGGGTCCACGTCAAGGTCGCCGGAGCCATCCGCGCTGTTGCGCGGACGGCGACGCGACCGCAACGCGGTCGCCGTGGGGGTGAATTGGCACGAGAAATCCAAGATTTCGAGTGCCAAGAGGGGGGGGCGTGCGACGCTCCCCTTAAGCGGCGGCAATGCAGGCAGCGCCCGCGCCTCCTCGCGCGAGCAGCGCTCGCGCGGCCCTACGCGAGCAGTGTTGGCTTCGCCGACGTTTCGCGTCGGCTTTGCCAACGCGAAACGTTCGCGTCTCCAAGGGGACCATCAAGAGAGCCCCCCGCGTCCCTTGAGATACCCGTGTCCTGCCCGGCCCAGACATCCAGCGTCCCCACGCACCCCGCCCGCCCACAGGTTGAACACCCGCCTCGCCCCAAGTCCAGAGGGGATCGTCGAGCGGTTACTCCCTGCCCGTTGCGTCCATGACCATGCTACACTACCCTTGTCCTCGATCAGGAGGGTGAATGGCGACAGAACCTGTTCATGGGTCCGGGGGGGAACTTCGGTCCAGATGGAAGGGTCCATTGTGTCTTCGGTATCCCAACAAGGAGGAAACACATGGAAGGCGTCTCGAGCACGGTCCCGTCCCAGACACCGCGGATCGCGGTCGTTCCCGGCAAGGTGCGGTCGCCGCTCTCGGTGATCTTGCTGGGCATTTTCACCCTCGGGATCTACTTTATCTACTGGTGGTGGGTGACTCTCGATGACGTGAAGATGTGGCGCGGGGGTCAGGGCTGGGGCGGCACGATAATCCTGATCGGCCTGATCCCGCTTGTCGGCATCGTGCTGATCGCCCTGCCGTTTCTTCTCCCGAGTTACATCGCCGACCTCTACGTTCGAGACGGCAAGACCGCCCCGGTCTCGGCCGCTACCGGCCTGCTGATCCTTATCCCCATCGTCGGGGGGATCATCTGGTTCGTCCTGGTTCAGCGCGCCCTGAACGCATTCTGGCAGTCCAAAGGCGCCGCGTGACATCCATCATTCCTCACGATCCGACCCGACGAACTCGAACTCCTGCGCCTGGATCCTCGGGGGACGGCAGGACGGGCATCGGCCGGGTGTTGACGCCTTGGACCGGTCCTCAAACACGTAGCCGCACGCCAGGCGCTCTGTTGGCGTGATGACGATGTGTTCGGCCGGGCCACGCATCGACCGCCTGACGTGCTCCAAGTGGTCCTCGACGTCGCGATCGCGAAGGCCGGGAAGGATTCCGGTCTCGCGCGCGGATCGAGGCCATGCGGCTTCGCTCGCGCAGGCCCCTCGCCACCCACCGCAGGGTGTACCGCGCCGTTGCCGCCTTCGCCTTCGCGGTCTCCATGGCCGCGTTGCTCGTCACGCGAGTCCCCGGCTTTCCGACAGCGCGGTTTGCATGGCCGAAGGGATTTCGCCACGCCCCCTGTTTCATCCTCGGCAGGTGCGAGGAACCTGCGTGGCGTCGCCCTCCAGGGCCGCCAGGAGGTCCCCTAGCCGCTTGCGGCGAGCCGCGTCGGGGCGCTTGCCGGCCTCGCGACGGATCGCCGAACGCAGCCTCCGGGCATCCACCGGCTCGCCATGGGCTCGTGCGTATTCCAGGTATCGTCGGCAGTCCTCCAGGTCGGACTCCGACAGCCGTGCGATCTTCGTCAGGACATAGAGCGTCGCGTCGGGGCGGTACACGGAGGCGCGTCGCCCCTGGAGCACCGGGAGGAGGTGCTCGCGCCACCCTTCGATGCGGCGAAGGAAGAACGCCCCGGCCTGGTTCACGGCCTCCACCGGCAGTCCCAGACTCTCCGCGATCCGAAGGACTTCCAGGGCCTGGTTGGAATCCTCTGGCCCGGCGAGGTCAATGTCGTAGGTGACCCGGTGCGGGATCCCGACTAGCGGCAACACCGCCCCACCCAGGATGACCCAGTCGCCGGACAGGCGCCGGGTCGCCAGGCGGACAAATCGCGCCAGGAGGATCGCATCAATCGCCTTCACAGGTACTCCGCCAACGCTGCCAGCGCGATCCGGACCAGTTTCACCACGCGGCCGCTCGGGTCGTCCGTGGCCAGGCAGCGGACTGCCGGGGATCGAGCCAGGCGCCGGCGGTAGAGAGACGGGTAGTGAAGTCTGACGGCGAGTATCAAGGCCTGGAGTGCCTCGGTCTTGCGTTCACGGTCCTCCTGCGCGACATCCGGCCGGGCCAGCACCTCCTCCACTGCGCGCTCCAGATGGTTGCACAGCGCGTCCTCCGAGCGGCGTGGGCGTCGGACACGCAAAGGATTCAAGGGGAGACCGAGTGCGGCCAGGACATCCCAGTCCGCCGGACGGCTCCGTCCAGGCATGGTCATTCCAACCTGGCATGGTGCGCGTCGCAGCGCCGGCTGCGCCGGATTCCAGCGTCCCGCCTCGTTGTTTCGCGCAGTCTCTGGGCTGCGGCGCGCGAGCCTCGACGCGGCCGGTCTCGTTGGGTCCACGGTGCGACGACGGCGCCGGAACGCGCCTTCAAACGACTCCATGACGATCATTCTAGGCGATCGTCGCGATGAAACAACCCTGGCGTCCGTGGACATGCCCCACTTGCTCGTGACCTGCCGAAAAACGCCCCTCCTTTTTTCAGGTTGTCTCGAACCGCCCCTCCTTTGGAAAAAATCTCCAACGTCCAACCGACCCAGGCCATGTCCAGGCACCTCGCGTCTTTCGAGTGTCCGCGCCCCCGCGTCCCCCAACGATACCCGCGTCCAGCCCGGCCCGACATCCAGCATCCGCACGCACCCCGCCCGCCCACAGGTTGCACACCCGCCTCGCCCCAAGTCCAGATGGGGATCGTCGCGCGGCTACGTACGTCCCGCAGAGGGCGCAGCGGTTGCGACCACCCCAGGGTCGCGGACAGCAAGAGGCCCTCGGCCTCGCTCGGCGGTCGGAAGACCGGCTCCTCGTGGTACATGTGATTCAGATCCCCTTCATGGCGCCGACCGCGATCTCCAGGAACTCCTCCTCCGTCAGACCGAGGCCGGCGAAGTGGCTGACCCGCTCGCGGCTCACATTCGCGGCGAACCGGAGCTCCCGCAGGCGCTTGCGGATGGACGAGGGCTTCACGTCCTGCACGGACCTCGACGGCAGGACCAGCGCCATCGCGAACACCAGGCCGGTCACGGACTCGCCCGCGGTCAGCGCGAAGTCGAGCGGCGTGCGGCAGGGGACGCCCAGGTTGTCGCCGTTGTGCGCCACGATGGCGTCGCACATCTCGCCTGGCCAGCCCGCGGAGCGCAGGAGGTCCGCGGCCACGAGGCCATGACGCTGCGGGTCGCCGCCCACGTCCTCGAAGTCGAGGTCGTGCAGCAGTCCGGTCAGACCCCACAGGTCCTCGTCGTGCCCGAGGCGCCGGGCCAGGGCGCGCAACACCGCCTCGGTCGCCAGCGAGTGCCGGATCGTGTACTCCGACCTCACGTGGGCCTTCAGCAGGGCCAGGGCCTCGTCTCGCGTGGGTAGTCCCGTATCCACCGCCAGATTCCGCAACGCCTTGAAATCACTTCAAAGCAACCAGGCGCCGATTCACCACCCTGGAGCAGCGACCGCCGCTCGCCTGCCGCGTCAAACGACGAGGAACTGTGTGCTCACGTTTCTTCGACCGCCGTTGATGGTGGACTGCGGAGTCCCGACATGGTCGGCCTCCCGGCTCCGTGGCCCCGCTAATACCCGACCTCGATGCGGTCCGCAAGCAGCCATGGGACCGGTGACGGTCGGCGGCCGGGTCCAGGGCCGAGGACGACGGCCCGGCGAGCCATGGAGGACGTCCGAGAACCTCGCCGGGTTCACCGTTCGCCTCCCGTCCGGTTAGAGTTCGCCCTGCGCGGGGAGGCGACGATGGCGGCCACCGGAGCGGAGTCAAGGGCGCGGGCCTCGAAGCACGTCGCCCCGGTCGCCGCCTTCCTGACCACAGCGGCCCTTTTGGTGCTGATCCAGGTCCTGGTGCGGCGTCCCGTGATCCTCGCGGAGCGCTTCTGGGCAGGCGGTGGCCTCGTCGAGGCCGCCCTCCTGTCCGCCTATGCGGGCCTCGTGGTCCACGCCATGTCCGACGAGCGCCTGAGCGCCCGCTGGCGCCGCCGCATCTGGCTCCTGTTCTCCGCGGTCTTCTTCGCGCAACTCGCCCTGGGGCTCCTGGGCCTCGGCGAGTTCCTCATGACCGGGGTCCTGCACCTCCCGGTCCCCGCGATGATCGTGGCCGGTCCGCTGTACCGGGGCGGTGGCTGGTTCATGCCGGTCCTCTTCCTGGCGACCACCCTCCTCGCGGGACCCGCGTGGTGCAGCCACCTGTGCTACATCGGGGCCTGGGACCTTCTTGCGGCCCGCGCCACCCGCCGCCCTCGCCGCCTGGCGTCCTGGCGCCGAGCCGCCCAGTGGGGGATGCTCGTGGCCGTGGCGATCACGGCGCTCGCCCTCGGCGTCGGCGGCGTCCGGCCCGTCGTGGCCACCGGCCTCGGCCTCGCGTTCGGCCTCGCCGGGGTCGTGGTGATGCTCGCGTGGTCCCGGCGGACCGGCCAGATGACCCACTGCCTGACCTGGTGCCCGATCGGGGTCCTGGCCACGACCCTGGGCCGCCTGTCGCCCTGGAGGATGCGCATCGCCCCCGGGTGCGACGACTGCGGGGCCTGCACGCCCGCGTGCCGGTACGACGCCCTGTGGCCGGAGCACATCCGCGCCCGCCGGCCCGGCCCCTCCTGCACCCTCTGCGGGGACTGCGTGCGCGTCTGCAAGCGCCGCGTCATCGAGTACCGGGTGTTCCGCCTCTCCCCACGCGCCTCCAGGCTCGCGTTCCTGGTCGTGGTCGTGTCGCTTCACGCGGTCTTTCTTGGGGTTGCGCGGATCTGACTTCCGATTCACGCGGCACCCCGATACCATCCGGCCGTCTGGAGCAGGACCCTTGCGAACAGGAGAAAGACCATGAGCGACCCCCCGACCCCCGGCGCGCTACCGCCCGGACAGGCACAGGCCGTTGCGGACCTCGCCTCCTATCAGGAGGGCAGCATCGTCAGTCGCACGCTGCACCGAGGCCCTGCCGGGACCCTGACCCTGTTCGCCTTTGATGCGGGCCAGGCCTTGAGCGAGCACACGGCCCCCTTCGACGCCTTCGTGCTCGTCCTGGACGGGGAGGGGCTGATCACGGTGGGGGGACGGCCCACGACCGCGCGGGCGGGCGAGATGGTGTTCATGCCCGGAGGGGTCCCGCATGCGGTCCAGGCCCCCGCGCGCTTCAAGATGCTCTTGACCATGTTCCGGGCGCGGTAGGTCAATCCGGGGGCGCGATGCGGGCCCGGAGGCCCTGTCTCACGCCCGCGGACCAGTCGTCCCTCGTGCCCACGGCCTCGATGGCGCCACTCACCGGGTCCCTCGTGACCCCGGTCAGGACCGATCGGTCGCCCATGAGGTCCCAGAACTCGATCTTCCGGTCGAAGACCCAAAGGTTCATCCAGTCGTCCGTCCGGCGGGCGTGCAGGTAGAACGGGATTTGGTCCCAGATCGCCCCCACGATGTGGACGTCCCGCTCCTCGACAAACACCGCGTACCCCGTATGGCCGTCGTCCCAGGCGATCCCGTGGGCGGCCGGGTTCACCTCCTGCCATCCCCCTCCCCCCGGGGACCTCGCGAAGACCTTGCCCTCGCTCCCCACGGCCCAGGCATTGCTGAAGTCTCGTCCATGGATCCCGTGCAGGACCCCCTCCCCGGCGGACGGCTGCAACAACCCGTACTGCGAGTCGTAGAAGAACGCCCCCCGGAATCCTGCCATCCCCTGACACTCCGTGTCCTGGTTGCCGTCGTAGTACAGGATCGTGTAGTTCGGCGTCGAGAACGCATCTATGGACCTGCCCGCAGCCCACACGGCCCAGTCGCTCATGGCCCACATTGAGACAACCTCGATCTCGTCGAACTGCTCGCATCCCGACCGGTCCTGGAAGGCGGCCATGGGCTCGCACGGCAACCAGCCGCCTGCCGGGTCCCGCGCGCATCGCTCGATGTAGGCGTTCACGTCCCCGACCTGACCCCAACCGGCCACGAAGTACTGATTCGACCCGAGCGGCCGCGCAACCGCTTGCACCTCCACGTCCCCATCCGCGGAGACGTGGACCGGGTTCAGGGCCGGGTCAAAGGTCCAGGCCAGTGACCCACCATCCCACACGGCCGAGGTCGGGAGCGACATCCCCGTCTCGAGGTCGAAAACGGATCCGACGGCCAGCCCCCCGGAAAGGTCGGCTAGGTCGCCCTCGGGCCCGTCCGGCCTCCAGACCGGGGCCTCGATGTCCAGGTCAAAGACCGCGGGTGTCTCGGGGTCTTCGAGGCCAGTGTCGGGCGGGTCCATGAAGCCAGCCACCGACAGCGGCCCGCCCTCGACGCGCTTGACCGCATTGAACCCGGTCGCACGATCCCCAGCCAGGTAGAAACCGATCTCCCACCCCACGCACGACCCACCCAGGCAGGTGCCATACGGTTCCGCCTGCGAGCACTCGGTGAAGTCGGGCATGGGCTGATACGAACACCCCAACATGGGATCGCAAGCGTCGCTCGTGCAGTCGTCGCCGTCGTCCTCGCAGACCACCGGCGTCCCACCGCCGCATGAGCCCAGGGAGCACGTGGTGTCCTCGGTGCAGAGGTCGTGGTCTTCGCACGGTTCCTGCTCGTTCGCGGTCGGGTGCTGGCAGCCGCCCTCGGGGTCGCACGAGTCCTCGGTGCAGTCGTTCGCGTCGTCGCAGACCGCCGGGAGGCCCAGGCACTGCCCGGCCTGGCACGAGTCGCCCTCGGTGCAGGCGTCCTGGTCGGCGCACGTCAACCCGACCACGACGTTGTCCACGAAGACCCCACCAAAGCCGTTCAGTTGCTCGTCCCCGGTTTTGAACCGGAATCCGAGGCGGAATGGGGGATGGCCATACATCTCGAGTGGCGCGGCGAGGTCCAGCCCCGCCACGCGCACGGCCCGGGGACGGATGGGCACCCCACTCGACGTCTGGACCCACCACTGGGGAGACCCCCACTGCGAGGACCACACCAGGGTTTCCCCTATCTGCTCGGTGACCAGGAATACCTCCAGCACGTCGGCCGACAGGCGCCCCTGGCCGCCTGTCGCGAGCCGGTTGGACCACTCGTTGTCCAGGACCAGGTCGAACGACAGGAAGGCCGGCTGCCCGGGCGCGACCTCGATTGCCGCGTCGCTCAAGGCCGTGCCCTCGTTCGGCTGGTCCGGCGTGTCGTAGGAATTGCTGCCCGGGTCGCCGTAGTACAGGTAGGCCGACGGATACCCGGGGGAGTCGGCCACCACCTGCCAGCCCACAACCGGGTCCGAGTTGTCGAACGAGAATGCCGCCCCGTCCTCGAAATCCACGCGGAAGAGGTCGTTCGCCTCGTGGACACAGCCGACCTCCGGCACGCACCGGTCGCCGGTGCAGGGGTCGAGGTCCTCGCAGTTGCGGGCGGGTCCGGGGACGCAGGCACCGTCCAGGCACTGGTCGTTCACCGTGCACTCGTCATCGTCCGAGCAGGCCGTCCCGTCGGCCCTGGGCGTCCACGCGGTCTGGCTGGTCTCCGGCAGGCAGCGCTGGCAGGGGTTCAGCGGGTCCTCGTCGCCTCGCCTCCAGCAGGCGCCGTCCACCAGGCAGGCCCCGGCCGCGATGACGCTCGCGTCGCACGTCCCGTCCCCGAGGCAAGCATCGTCCGTGCACCACTTCCCGTCGTCGCACGCGTACGGGGTCCCTGCGCACTGGCCCGTCGCCCCGACGCACCGGTCCTCCTTCGTGCACGCCTGCCCGTCGTCGCACGCGGTCCCGTCCCGCGTGGTCCACCCGGTCTGGTCCAGCGCGGCGTCGCAATACAGGCACGGCCCGTTCTCGGCCCCGTCCGCGCGACAAACCCCGTCTATCACGCAGAAACCCGACTGGATGGCGTGGTCGCACGTCCCATCCCCGCGGCAGGCGTCGTCCGTGCACGCGAGGAGGTCGTCGCACCCATAGGCGACCCCCCGGCACTGCCCGGACTTGCAGGCGTCCGTGTGAGTACACGCATCGCCGTCATCGCAGGGCGCCCCGGTCTGCCTCGCCGTCCACGTGTACTTCTGCACGCTCGGGTCGCAGACCAGGCACGGGTTGTCGCCGTTCTCGGCCCCGGACGCGACGCAGGCCCCCGCGATCAGGCAGAACCCGGCCTTCAGCGCGTGTTCGCACGTCCCGTCCCCACGGCAGGCGTCGTCCGTGCACGCGAGCCCGTCGTCGCAGTCGTAGGCGGTCCCGACGCAGGCCCCCCCTTGGCATTTCTCGCCGTGCGTGCAGGCGTTGCCGTCATGGCAGACCCCACCCTCGTTGACCGGGGCCATCGCGCACTCGCCCGTGTCCGGGAGGCATCGGTTCTTCAAACAGGCGGTGTCGTTCGAGGGGTCGCACGTCACGACCGTGGCCGGGTCCACCACGCACCGGTGCGGGAACACGCCCGTGTCGCACACGAGCGACCCGTTGCACGCGTCCCCGTCGTCCGGGCAGTCCGCGTCGTCCTCGCATTCGCACGCGTTCACCGGACCCGGCGCGCACTCCCCGCCGGCGCACGCATCCCCCACGGTGCACGGGTTCCCGTCGTTGCACGGTGCCGTGTTGTTCGTGTGCACGCACCCCCCCTCGACCGACGGGTCGCATCGGTCGTCGGTGCAGAGGTCGTCGTCGTCGCAATCCGGGGGCGGCCCGCCCACGCACACGCCCCGCACACATTCGTCCCCGGTGGTGCAGGGGTTTCCGTCCTCGCACGAGAGTTGATTCTGCGTCCAGGCGTGGGCGTCGGTGTCCGCGGCGCACCACAGGCACTCGTTGTCCGGGGCGCGAGTCCCGTCGGCCACGCACGCCCCGTCAATCAGGCAGAAGCCCGGCACGACCTCGACCATCTCGCACCCCCCGGCCCCGTCGCACGCCTCGACCGTGCAGTCGAGTCCGTCGTCGCAGGCGTAAGATTCGCCCGCGCACTCGCCCCCGCCGCACACGTCCCCCGCCGTGCAGGGGTCCTCGTCGTCGCACGGCGCCGTGTTCGGCTCGTGCACGCAGTCGCCCGTGTCCGGGTCGCAGGAGTCGTCCGTGCAGGGGTTCCCGTCGTCGCAGTCCGGGACGTCCCCGCCCACGCAGACCCCGTTCGCACACAGGTCCTCGCCGGTGCATTCGTTCCCGTCGTCGCAGGGGAGCGCGTTGTTGGACCATCCATGGATGTCTGCCGAAACATCGCACCACAGACATTCATTGTCTTCACTTCGTTCCTGGTCGGCCACGCACACCCCGTCAATCAGGCAGAAGCCCGCCACGACCTCGACCATCTCGCACCCCCCGGCGCCGTCGCACGCCTCGACCGTGCAGTCGAGCCCGTCATCGCAGGCGTAGGGTTCACCCACGCACTCGCCCCCGGCGCACGCGTCCCCCTTCGTGCACGCGCCCCCGTCGTCGCACGGCCCGGACCACGGACTCCAGCCGCTCGCCTGGACCTGGGCGTCGCACCACAGGCACGGGTTGTCCGGGTGGTGCTCCCCGTGCGGCACGCACACCGCACCCGCCCCGGGTTCCCCGATCACGCAGTAGTACGGAGCCAGCACGTAGTCGCACCCGCCCGCCCCGTCGCACACGTCCTGGGTGCACGGCAACTGGTCGTCGCACGAGTACGTGGTCCCCGCGCACGCGCCCTGCCCGCACCGGTCCTCCTTCGTGCACGCCTCGGCGTCGTCGCACGCCTCGCCCTCGAAGACCGGGGTCATCGCGCACTGGCCCGTGGCCGGGTCGCACAGGTTCGCGAGGCACTTCGTGTCCGCGGAAGGGTCGCACGTGACCACGGTCGCCGGGTCCACCTCGCAGGCCGCCGGGTACTTCGCGTGGTCGCAGAACAGGGTCCCGTTGCAGGGGTTGCCGTCCTCGTGCGGGGCGCAATCCTCGTCCGCCTCGCACTCGCACACGTTCTCCCCGCCCACGCACGCCCCGTCCTCGCACGTGTCACGCTTCGTGCAGACGTTGCCGTCGTCGCACCCACCCGGCCTCGGCGACCAGTCCAGGTTCGCCGTGTCGGGCAAGCAGAACAGGCACTCGTTGTGGGGCGAGATGTCCCCCACCTGATAGCACTCCCCGTCAATCAGGCAGGCCCCGGGCGCGACCGGGTGCGCGCACCCGGCCTCCCCGTCGCAGCGGTCCTCCGTGCACGCGATCCCGTCGTCGCACAGGATGCCCGGGTCCTCGTCCGTCCCGCCGTCGCAATCGTTGTCCGTCCCGTCGCAGACCTCGGCCTCGGGCGTGCGCGCGTTACACTCGCCCGGGGCCCCGTCCACGCAAGTCTTCCACCCCTTGCAGGTCCCATGCTCGTTCGTCACCGAGCACTCCTCGCCGCAGGGCGGGACCTCCGCGGCGTCGGGTCCGGCTTCCGCCGCATCCCCGACCTCCGCGCCGGGGTCCGCCGCGACCTCGCCGGCCTCGACCCCCGGGTCTGCGGGGACCTCGCCCGCCTCGCCCGGCACGTCCGCCGGCACGACCTCCTCCGCGCCTGGACCCGCCTCCGTGCCCGGCCCCGGGTCCCTCCCGCCGCCTCCGCCGCCGCAGGCCATCACGAACACACCAGACGCCACGACTGCGATCCACGTCATCTTGCGCATCGTGTCCTCCTCGACGAGAAGCCCGAGGGTCGCGACCCGCTCCGTCGTTCGCCCTCGTCCATGTCCCCGGATTCTACCCGATCCGTCCCCGCCGGGAACAGGCATCCCACCTCCCCGGGGAGTTCGCGGCCCCGGTCGGTCCGTTGCAGGGGTCAGCGCCCGTGACGCCGCGCCGGCTTCGGTGCCGGCCGCTCGAAGCCCGGCTCCTTCAGCAGCGATGCGTCGAAGGTGTACACGGGACCATACCCACGAGCGCTCGCGTCCGCGCGGATCAGGTAGTCTGCAAAATCACCCCTGCCCCTCCGGAATTGAGCGAGCGCCACGGACAGTCTCTCGCGCGAAGCGAAGACCAGGGGAGGGGCGGAGAGAAGGCGAGAGAGCACCTCCGCGATCGCGGGCCTCGCAAACTCGTACCGCCGCTGCAAGACCCACACCGTCTCGCACATCACGATGTCCGAGACAAAGCACCGGATCTCGTGATTCCGTGCGTGCTCCAGGAGGGCCCGTGCGGCCGCGGCCTGATCGTCGTCGTCCTCGACCAAGAACCGCACCAGGACATTGGTATCCACTGCGATCATCGGCGACTCCCGGCGTCGCGGATGGTCCGATTCATGTCCTCGACGGTCACACCGCGTTTCTTCGGTTTCAGGACGCCGAACAGGGCGAGGATGTCCTGGCGCACTGGCACCATCTCCACGACCCCGTCGGGTCTCGCTCTGAAATGAATGGTGTCGCCGGCTTCCAGGTGCAGTTCGTCGCGAATCTCCTTGGGCACTGTCAGTTGCCCCTTGCTGGTCAGGGTCGAAGTGGCCATCAATCGTACCTCCCTCAGGGTCCGCCTCGATTGTAAGGAGACGGGTAAGGACGGTCAACCGGAGTCCGTCGGGAACCATCGGCGCTGTTGCGCAGATGGCGACGCGACCGCAACGCGGTTGCCGTGAGGGGTGAAGACGACCGCATCAATGCTGCATCTGCCGACATCGCGGATCGCACGTCGGTTCGGTGCCCGACCGGAACGTCACTCCGGCGGCGTGCGCTTCGCGACGGGCGAATGCTTGAAGGTCAGCAGGAGGAGGTTCTGGATCTGGAAGGCCTCGATCAACTGGGGCTGCCGGACCGCCCGGAACTGGTAGTCGAGCGACGCCCATGAGGTCAGGCCGAACGAGACCTGCACGCCGATGTTCACGTTGGTCATCCGGAACGCGCCCCGGTCGTCGCCGGTCCTCTTCTGGCGGAAGAAAGGCGTCATCGCCTCCGCGTAGGCCAGGTAGCCCACACGGTCTCCCACGACCTTTCCCCGGACGCTCATCGCGACCTCTGTGCCCGCCTGGACGTAGGAATGCAGGTCCTTGACCTCGCGCTCCTGGACGCCGTCCTGGTCCACGTCGGTCAGGGCGCCGGTCAGGGCCATCTGGCCGTCCGCGAAGACCTGCACCGAGCCGAAACCCGCCCGGAACTCCCACTCGAGATACGGCCGCGACAGGGGCCGGGCGAACAGGCCCACGGCCTCCTTCAGCGTCAGGGGCAAGAACGGGTCCGTCAACTGGATGCGCTTGCCGGTCCGGATGACCCGGCCGTCCTTCGACCACTGCGTGTCGTACGTGGCCTGCACGTCCTCGCCCGGGAAGAGCGACGTGTCCAACAAGAACCTCGCGAACGGGCCCAGCCACGGGACGGCCGGGATCTTGTAGTAGTACTCGCTTCCGAGCGTGACCTGGTCCGCCGACTTCACGAACTCGTTGATCGGGGGCCCGTACGTGAAGGTCTCGAGCACCTGGAGGCGGTTGCGCCAGTCGTGCTGCCCGACCTGATAGTCAAAGCCGGTGTCGAGCGACCCGCCGAGCGTCCAGTTCTGGCCGTTGGCCTTGCCGACCACGCTCCGGTTGTGGCCAAAACTGACGTTCGCCCCGACCGTCACCCAGGGGTTGAACCCCATGTCGGGCGGCGGCGCCAGGGCCACCTCGTCCGCCTTGGGGATGTACGGGGGCTCCTGGGCAGTCACCGGGCCCACGCCCGCCAGCACCACGACTACCGCGATCGCGACGGCTCCCAGCCGATGGGAAAGGACCATGTCCACCTCCCTCCCACGCCACCGCCTGCCTCTCTATCAGATCGGCGGAATCTGGGCAACCGTTTCCGGCAACGCCTGGGCTACGGTTCGCCTCGGGCCTCTTCGAGGATCGACCGGACAAAGGCGCCCGGGAACGCCGCGATCCCATCGCCACTCCTCGGTCCGGCGAACCTCTCGCGGTTGGGGTCGCGTGGTACGATCCCCACCATGAACGCGACGAGCCTGCCGCGACTGGTGCGTTCCCTCTCGAAGAAATACGGCCCCAAGACCGCGATGACCGTGCACGCGAAGGGGGATTGCGCCGAGTTCTCGTGGTGTGACCTGTGGACCGGGGCGGCTGCGGCCGCGGCGGACCTCGTGCGCGAAGGCCTGCCGGACGAGGGGACCGTGGTGATCGCGGCCCCGCTGTCGGCCGGGGTCGTCGCGGCCGAGGTCGGGGTGATGGCGGCCCGCGGCGTGGCGTGTCCGCTCGACCCCGCGACGGACGACGCGGGAGTCGAGGCGGTCCTGACGCAGGCCATGCCGTGGGCCGTGTTCACGACCGACGAGCAGCGGGAGCGCATCGAACGGCTCCGCGAGCGCCTGCCCGGCCCCTGCCGGTCCTTCTCGATCCCGGAGGTCCGCCCGGGCCAGGCGACCCAGCCCGCCCTGGACCCCGCGGTCGAGGCCCGGCTCGAGGCCACGGGTCCCGGGGGACACGCACTCTCGATCCCGGCCGGGGACGGGGGCGCGCCGCATCGCCTGGTGGACTTCCTGCACCGGACCCTGACCGGGACGACGGCCGCGCTCGCATCGGCCCTGGGTGCGACCGAGGAGGACGTCTGGCTGGCACCGGGCCACGCGACCACGCCCTTCGGCCGGGTCGCCGGCCTCTATACCGGACTCGTCTCGGGCGGGCAGGTGGCGCTGGTCACGAGCACCGAGGGGCCTTCACAAGACCCCCTGCAACCCTTCTGGGTCGTCCGCCCGACGGTCGCGGTCCTGCCCGCGGCGGACGTCGCGCTCCTCGCGACGCGGGTCCGGCAAGCGTCCCGCGCCCTGGCGGGGTTCGGCGGATGGCTGGCCCGCGTCGCGCTGCGCCTCGACGGCATCGTGGAACCGGGCGAGTCCCCCCTGCCGCCCCGGCCCTGGTGGCGCGAGGCGGCGCGGGCAGGGCGGGCGCGCCTCGCGGACATCCTGGGCGGGCGGGTGCGGGTCGTGCTCTCGGGCATGGGCGAGCCGGACGCCGATGCGATGCGGGTGGTCGAGGCCGTGGGCGCGGCGGCGTGCGCGGCGCACGGCCCGTCCGAGGTCGCGGGGCTCCTCACGGTCCGGCGGCCCGGCGAGTCGGTCCCTCCGGGGGCGGTCGGGCGCCCCCTGGACGGGGTGGGCGTCCGTGTGTCGGACGAGGGGGAGATCCTCGTCGAGGGCCACAACGTGATGCTGTCCCACCGGATGGTCAGACCCGACCAGAACCCCCTGTTCGTGAACGGCTGGCTGCGGACGGGCGAGTTCGGCACGGTGGATGCGGACGGCTGGGTCCGTCCGGCCCGGAACGACCGCGACCGGAACGCCGGAAAGGGGGACATTCGCCCATGACCGTCGCGGAGGTCTTCCCGTCCCTCCAGGGGGAGGGGCGCCGGGCCGGGGAGCCCACGGCCTTCGTGCGACTCGCGGGGTGCAACCTCCGGTGCTCCTGGTGCGACACGACCCACGCCTGGTCGGGCGGGACCCCCATGACCGTCGCGGAAGTCGTCGAAGCCGCCCTGGGCCTCGGCCTCCCCCGCGCGTGCGTGACCGGCGGCGAGCCCTTGCTCGACCCCGAGACCCCGGCCCTGCTCGCCGCCCTCCTGGACGCGGGGCTCCACGTGACCCTCATGACCAACGGCTCGCTCCCGCTCGACCCGGTCCCGGCGGCGGTCCACAAGGTGGTGGACATCAAGTCGCCGTGGGCGCACTCCCCGGGCGTCCCGCCCGCGCCCCTCGAGCCGCCGCCCCCGCATTTCCACCGGGGCAACCTCGCACTCCTCACCCCTGACGATGACGTGAAGTTCGTGGTGCGCGACCGAACGGAGTTCGACTGGGCCCTTCGGTTTGCGGACCGCGAAGCCCTGTACGAGCGCGCGGGCGCGGTCTTTGTGGGCCCTGCCTTCGGTCTGCTCGACCCGGCCCTGCTCGCGGAGTGGGTCCTCGCCTCGCGCCGTCCCCTCCGCCTGCACCTGCAACTGCACAAGGTCCTGTGGGGGCCGGACACCCGGCGCTGACCCGCGCAGCCCAGGGCTCATGTCGTGGCGACGTGGAGGCACACCGCGCCGAGGACGAAGTCGCGCTGTTGAACGACCCGGAATCCCGCCTTCTCCAGCCTGTGCGCGACCTCCTCGCGCGGGGGAAAGCGCGCCACGGACTCCGACAGGTACCGGTAGGCATCGGGCTGGCCGGACAAGAGCGAGCCCACCGGCCTCACGTACGCCCCGAGAAAGCCGTGGAACACGCGGCGAACGACCGGGGAGGCCGGCTGGGAGGACTCGACAATCACGAATCGTCCCCCCTTGCGCAACACACGCAGGACTTCCGCCAGGTGCTGATCCGCGAGGGGGTTCCTCCAGGTCAGGTTCCGGAAGCCGAACGAGAGGCCCACGCTGTCGAAGAGGCCATCAGGAAACGGCATCGTTGCGGCAGCGCCCCGCGCGAAAACGATCTCGCGCCCGAGACGGGCCGCCTTGCGGGCAGCGAGGTCAAGCATCGGGGCGGAAAAGTCGTATGCGGCGATGCGGACTCCGGGCCCGGCCAGGTTCGCGATCTCGACCGCGAGGTCCCCCGTCCCGCAGCAAAGGTCGAGGACCACCCGCGCGCCCCCGGCGAGACACTCCCTCGCGGCGAGGCGGCGCCAGTGCCGGTCGAGGCCCAGCGTGATGACCCGATTCACGACGTCGTATCGAGGGGGCACGGCGGAGAACATCCGGACCAGCGGTCTTGGTTCGCGCAAGGCGTGCAATGAAACCTCCTCCGAGACGAGACCTGGCCGTGGACGAGGTCGGCGCATCGGGCCCACAGCCCGTTGATCGTCTCTGCCCAGGGATCGGGGCCATCCACCCACGCCCATTCTACGAGGGTCCGTTCGAGGACTGGCCACCGATCGGCGAAACCCCGGCCAGCAGCGCCTTCGCGAGGCTGCGAGCCACGTCGCGCGACGGAACCAAGGGGTGGGCGGCGAGGGCATCCTCGGCCAGGGCGGGCGACCCCTCGAAGATGGCCCGGATCGCGAGGCGCTCGTAGTCCTTGACCCGGGTCACGAGGCGCGCGTCGTCGGGCGCGAGCCTCCACGGCCCGGCCAGGGGCCTCACCCCGCCCGGTCCCACGTCGCAGGTCACCTCGACCACGTCGTCCGCCCCCAGCCCCAGCGCGTCGCCCCCCGGGGCGTTCAGGACCATGCGCCGCGCCCGCCCGCCGCGCATCGCCCGCAGGACCTCCATCGCGACCTCCGCGTACCCGCCCACGCTCGCCCGGAGCACGGCCAGGGCCTCGGGCACGGAGGAGACCGGACCCCTCGCTCCCCCCGGCGCCTCCAGGCGGGCGTACCCCAGGTAGGTGTCGTTCCGCCGGGTCAGGTACTCCGCGTACCGGACGACCGCCTCGCCGGTCTCGCCCCGCGCCGCCAGGTCCCCGAGGCAGCGGAACAGGGCCGCGTGCTCCCTCTCGATCACCTCGCCGCGCGTGAGAGGCTCGCGCCGCATCGCGGCCAGGACATCATTCGTGCGATAATAATATAGCAGATATTCGTTCGGGATGCATCCACGATGGCGCACGAACTCCGGCGGAAACCAGGGGACGACCTCGCGCAGGAACCCGTCGTCGTCCATGGCCTCGCGAAGGAGGTCCCGGTCCCCCACCCGGACCCCCAGGGTCCACGACAAATGGTTCAGCCCGGCCACCGCGAGGTCCACCTCCGGCAGCGCGAATCCGGCTCGCCTCGCCACGGCCTCCGCGGCCACGGAGGCCGAGTCGCACACCCCGACCACGTTCCCGATCCCGGCCCAGTGCAACGCCTGGGTCACCATCCCCGCGGGGTTCATGAAGACCACGACCAGGCATCCCGGGCTCCGCGCGAGGGCCAGCCGCCCGTAGCCGACGGCCACCGGGATCGAGCGGGCCGCGAACGCGAACCCGGCCGGACCCGTGGTCTCCTGGCCGACCACGCCCAAGTCGAGACACGTCCGCTCGTCCCTCGCCCGCGCCACCTCGAAGCCCGGCCGTGCGGTCAGGATCGCGACGCCGGCGCCCTCCAGGACCTCGTCGGGCGACTCGCACACGCGCACGGGGGGCAGAACACCGCACCCCGCGGCCAGGGCCTTCCCGACCGGCAGGAGCGCCCCGATCCGTTCGGGCCGCACGTCATAGAGCGCGATTTCCGCGATGGACGCCTCCCGCGCGGTCCGCGCGACCGACGCGAGCATCAGGGGCAGCCGGGAAGAACCGGCCCCGACGAGGGCGAGTTTCATGGCATGGCCGCGAGGTCGCGCGCGGCCCGGACCAGGGCCGGCCCGGTCGCGGGACCCAAAGACATTGATTGTTCGTAATGATATTCTTTGTTCTTCGACTGGTCAGGCGTGAGGACGTACCCGATCTCGTCGCACCCCAGGCAGAGCAGGAGCCGGTGCCGCCCCGGGATTGCCGCGACCAGTTCCCGGCCGACCTCCGGGGTGCACTCCCCCGGCGCGGTCAGGAGGGTCACCTCGTCCCCGAGGCGGACGAGGTTCATCTCCGTCCGGACCCGGTCCAGCACGAGTTCCCGGTCCAGAATCCCGAGCGTGCGCGCCAGGCGGAAGCGCCAGTTGTCGAGTCTCAACTCCAGCGGGAGGGAGCGGACCCACAGCCCCCCCACTTCCTCCTCCCGCGCGCGCGAGACCGCCTCCATGGCGAGGTCCGCAAGCCCCCTCCCCAGCCGGCCGACCGCGGCCTTGCGCGCCTCGATGTCCGCCGAGAGAGGAACATGGGGCGTGACCATCCCGCCCAGGGCCCCGGAAAAAAACGCCGCAGTCCCCCCCCCGCGCTCGCGCAGGCGCCGGCGCACGGCCCCGGGGTAGTCCGCGGACACGAGCGTGTTGTGCTCCCACAAGGTCTCAGGGTGGGCCGCGAAGTTCACGATCGTCGCGATCGGAGAGCCCGCCTCCCCCACGAACTGGAGCACCTGACCGAAGTCGTCCTTGCCACCCCCTGTTCGGTCGTTGCGGAACCAGTCCGGGGGGACCTCGAAGCGCGCGGCACGCACCGTGACGGGCACCGGGTCGCGTGCGGCCTCTCGCACGACCCGCTCCAGGGAATCCGCGAGCGCCTCCATGTATTCCCGGACCACGCCCGACGTGAGGGGCAAGACCCCGAACAGGGACCGCCCCCACAGGCCGATGGTGTCCGGGGCCGCGTGGTCATGCGTGGAACAGGGCAGGACGAGCCCGCCGACGCCGCGCAGCCGCGCCCGCAACCGGTCCACGGAAGGGTACAGGAGCCCGATCAGGTCCATCGCGAGCAGCGTGACCCCGACCTCCCCGTCGGTCAGGGACACGGCGACGGCCTCGAGCGGGTCCAGGATGGCGGTCGCCTTCCGGTTGAATCCGAAGCCAGCGAGGGGGATCCCCGGAACAAAGGCGCGCGGCGTGATGTCCACGCTCGCGACCCCGCAGCGTAGTGTCCGCGCCATCGCCACCTCCCGCGCTCACCCTCCCGGACCACGGCCCGTCCCCGGCGGCAGGAAGAGCCGCAACGGCGTCGCGTCGGGCGTCAGCATGGCCCGCGCCCCGTACCGGAACGGCACGGCCACGCGCCGCCCATCCAGATAGATCCCCCCCGCCATCATGCGCGAGGTGAACGAGATCCCCTCCCCACCCGCGAAGCCCCGCACCAGCGAATAGGGCAACGCCCCGGGAGTGGACTGCGTGAACGGCTCGCGCACCAGGTACTGCAGGCGGTCATCGCGCGGGTCCATGGGCACCCCGCCCGCGCTCCGGATCGCGCCGGACGCGCCCGCGGCCGTCGAGACCCACACCCCCGAGGACTTCTGTTCCTCGGACTCCCGGCCCACGTGCAGGATGTATCGCGAGGTGGCCGCCGGGACCCGGTGCGCCACAAGGACGTCGTTGAGGGCCGGGTCCGGGTGGGGGACGCCGTCCACCACGACGCGGATTCGCGCGAGCGGCATCGGCCCCTCGGCCCCTTGCAGGACAGCCGCGAGCACCGCGTCGAACCCGTCCGCCGGCGTTCGGCAGAAGTGCCCCACGCTCGTCGAGGGGGAGGAGTTGACCGCGAGCACGGGGGTCTCCCCGACGTGACGGGCCACGTCTAGCACGGTGCCGTCCCCGCCCACGACCACGATCAGGTCGTATCGCCCGTCCGGGACGCGGCGGAGTCGCCGGGGCTGCGTCACCTGGCACCCGGCCCCGGCCAGGATTGACCGGACGAGGTCCCGGGACCGGACCGTCTCCTCGTGGCTCGCGCGGACCTTCGCCATCAAGGGGTCGGCGAGGTCGTCGGAGGCGCGGCGTGCCTGGAACCTCTCGTGCAGGCTTCGCTTGGTCCACAGGAGGATGCGTGGAGGGTTCATCTCCCGGCTCGTCAGGCGTTGTTCCTGTCCTTCGCCTCGTGAGACTCCGAGAAGCGCCTGAGTTTCGCGGCGACTCGCCCGAACACGCTGTCCTCGGGGTACTCGCCATCCGGGCCAGGCTGACCGACGGACTGGCCGGTCAGCAAGCCCAGCGCCTCGTCCACGGTGCGGACCGCGTGGAGATGGAACCGCCGCGCGCGGACCGCCTCCACGACCTCCGAGTCCAGCATCAGGTGCCGCACGTTCGCCTCCGGGATGATCACGCCCTGGGTCCCAGTGAGACCCTGCTCCCGGCAGACCCGGAAGAACCCCTCGACTTTCTCGTTGATGCCGCCGACCGCCTGGACCTCTCCGAACTGGCTGACGCTCCCGGTCACGGCGAGGTCCTGGCGGAGCCGCACGTCCGCAAGCGATGAGAGGATCGCGCACAACTCGGCACACGACGCCGAGTCCCCGTCAATCATCCCGTAGGACTGCTCCACCACGAGGTTCACGGTCAGCGACAGGGGACGCGACTGCGCAAAGCGGTCCCCGAGGTACCCGCCCAGGATCAGCACGCCCTTGTTGTGAACGGACCCGCTCAGGCGGGCCTCGCGCTCGACGTTGACGACCCCCGCCTTGCCCTGGTACGTGCGTGCGGTGATGCGCAGGGGGCGCCCGAAGACCAGGTCCGCGTACTCGAAGATCGCCAGCCCGTTGACCGCGCCAACGCGCTCCCCCTCTACGTCCACGTGGAGCGTACCCTCCACGATCTCCTCCACCGAGCGGTCCGCGAGTAGCGAGATGCGCTTGAGGCGGGCCGTGCGGGCGGCCTCAACATGACGTCGCGTGATGGTATCCGTGCCCTCGCGCCCGGCCAGGGCATCTGCCTCGATCAGGAGGTTCTGAATCTCGTTGAACCGAAGCGTGATGCGGTCCGCCGATCCCGCGAGTCGCGAGCCGACCTCCACGACCGCGGCCACGCCCTCCCGGTCCACCGGGCGCAGCCCGTCGCGGCGGCAGGTCGTGGCCACGAACCGCGCGTACTCCATGATCGTCTCCGGGGTCCGGCGCACCGTCGAGTCGAACTCCGCCTTGACCTGGAAGGTCTTGCCGAAGTCCTCGTCGAGCCTGGTCAGGAGGTGATAGAGGTGGTTCGACCCGATCAGGATGACCTTGCACTGCACCGGGATCGGGTCGGGCCGCAGCCCGGACGTCGGCAGGAACTGGAAGTGCTCCCCCATCTCCTCGATCTCGACCTTCTGGTGGCGCAGGACCCCCTTGAGCGCCTCCCACGCGAAGGGGTACGCCAAGACGTCCCGGGCGTGCAGGACCAGGTATCCCCCGTGCGCCCGCAGCAAAGCACCGGCCTTGACCATCGTGAAGTCCGTCGAGTAGATGCCGTGCTCGACGCGCTTCTCGACCTTCCCGATCAGGTTGTGGTACGTCGGCGTGGTCTCGAACAGGACGGGGGCGCCCTTCGTCTCGGAGTTGTCCACGAGCACGTTCACCCGGTATTCCGTCATCGGAGGCTGGCGCTTCTGCGACTGCCGGCGCTCCGTCTCGTCCGGCAGGAACAGGGGGAGGTTGTCGAGGATGTGGGCCTCCACGGCCTCCAGGTGCGACACGACCGCCTCGAACTCCGCGAAGGCATCGCGGACGGGCTTCAGGTGCCTGGCGAGGATCGCGTGGCCCAGCGAGCGTTGGGCCTCCTGGATCTTCCGGTGAACCGCGATCTCCGTGTTCCGCGTGTCCTCGAGGAACCGCGAGATCAAGGGTTCAAGCCTCTGGCGGCCCGCCTCGACCTGGGCCCTCTGGGCCTCGGACAGGTCCGAGAACTCCCGGGGGCCGAGGGGCCTGCCCTCGATCACCGGGATCGTGACGAGCCCCTCCTTGGTGCTCTTGACCAAAAACCCGACCTCCTGGGCCTCGCGCGCCAGGACCGTGAAGGCGCGGTTCTCGGCCTCGAGCCCCTCGTTCAGGATGCGCTGGATGCGCTCCTGGTGAACCTTTCCGTGAAAGGCCTTGGGCAACTCGACCTTCAGTTCTTCGATGAGCCGGCCCATGGCGTCGCGCAACTCCACGCCCCGGCCCGGGGGCAGCGTCAGGACCACTGGCCGGTCCGGGTGGCGGAAGTTGTGGACCAGGCACCGGTCCGGGGGCACCGGGTCCTGCGCGGCGACGCGCCTGAGGAGGCCCCTCAGGATGGACGACTTGCCCGTCCCGGACGCCCCGGCCACATAGACGTTGAAGTTGCGTTTGCGGACCGCGAGGCCCGTCTCGAGGGCCTCCATGGCCCGCTCCTGCTCGATCACGCCCTCGAGCGCCTCCAGGTCCGCGGTCGTCTTGAACGGCCACCGCCGGTGGTCCACCCGCCGGTGCAGTTCATTGGGTTTCAGGCGCCTCGCCCCCGTCGTGCCCGCCTTCCTCGCCCCCGCCACATCGATCTCCGTCGCTCGGGACCTTCTCGCGGCCGCCCAAGCCCGCCCCCGCGGCCCTTGCAGGGGACGATAACACAAACCCGACAGGGAGACGCTACCTGATCTCCGGCGGCAAGAAGCGGGCAAAGGGGCTGCGGGAGGGCTGGCGGCCGAAGGGAGACCCTTGCAGGACCTCCGCGCCCGCGGGCTGGACGATCAGGGTGCGGCCGTGGCGCTTCAGCACCCGCCAGGTCCGGCCCGCGAGGGTCAGACCCTGACCGGGCGCCACCGGGCTCGAGACCTCGCCGAGCGGGCGGCCGGTGGCCGCGTCGCGGACCTCCATCGCCCCGGAGTCGGCGAGGTTGGAATGGATGGACCCCCGGTCGCCCAGGTCCATCAGGGCCGTGGTCGCGAGGAACCTCCCCGCGGGCGCGGGCTCCAGGAACCCTCTCGTGTACAGATGGTCCAGAATGGCGTTCAGGACCTCGCGGGGCGCGAGGGGTGCCAGGATATCGAGCAGGTCCTCGCGCGCCACGCCCTCTCGCCGTGCAAACAGGATCGAGAAGACCTGCTGCACGGCCACGGCCGGGTCCGGGTCCCAGGGCTCCGGGTGCAGGGTCCCGGACCGCGCGTCCGCGATGATCCCCTCGAACGCGGCCCGATCCTCGTCGTCCGTCGGCACGCACAGGGCCAGCATCCCGACCTTGCGCCGGCACCCGCGCCCCACGCGCTGGTAGAACGCCTCGACCCCGTCCGGCGCCCCGACCAGGACGACCGCGTCCACGTCCCCGATGTCCACCCCGACCTCGAGCGTCATGGTGCACGCGAGGACCCCGGCCCCCCACCAGCGGAAGGCGCGCTCGACCTCCTCGCGTTCCCGCCGGGACAGGCTCCCGTGGTGGACGGCCACGCGTTCCGGGGGCCAGGGACCGGCCTCGCGCACCCGGGCCGCGGCGGCCTCGGCCTCGCGCCTCGTGTTGCAGAAGACCAGGACCTTGGTCAGGTCCCGGGCGCGCACCTCGCGCAGGGCCGCGGGGAGGTCCTCCGCGAAGAGGACCTCCATGGGGCGCGCGTGCCCGGCCCGCACCACCGCAACCTCGCCGCCGAAGAGCCGCCGGCCGAGCCCCGCCGGGTCCGCGATGGTGGCTGACAGCGCGACCATCTGGGGTCGGCCGCCCGTGAGGTACCATCTCAGGAGGCGGCGCACCAGGACCCCCATCTGGTCCCCGCGCACCGTGTGGTCCAGCAGGTGGGCCTCGTCCACGACCACCGCGACGACCCCGCAAAACCCCTGCGGCCAGCGACACAGCAGGGAATCAAGCGACTCCGGGGTCGTGACCAGGAGGTCGGCCCGGTCCCCGGGCTTGAGCGCCGCGGGGCGGTCCCCGGTGCGGATCACCAGGCGCAGCCCCAGGGCCTCGCACCCGTCGCGCACCCGGACCTCGGTGTCGTTCGCGAGGGCCCTCGTGGGCACCACGTACAGGACCCGGACCCCTTCCCCCGGCGGACCGGACGCGAGCCTCTCGCACAACGGGGTGAGGGCCGCCTCGGTCTTGCCCGAGGCCGCGGGTCCCACCACGACCGCGTCGCGGCCCCCGTGCACGACCGGGAGGGCCTCGGCCTGGAGGTCGGTCAGGCGCGGAAACCGCCCGAGAAAGGCGTGGAAGGCCCTTCCCAGGGCCGCCATCGCGTCCTCGCGCGTCCAGCCGGGCACGTCAGAATCCCACGCCCTCGCTCAACACCTCGCCGAGCGGGACCTGAGGGTAGAAGCGCAGCCCGTCGAGGGCCTCGACCGTGGCCTTGATGAACTCGCGCGTGGACTGCACCCGCGAGTCGTGACACACCAGGCGATAGACCTCCTCGCGCTCGCGCATCGTCAGGCGCACGCCGAACACCGCCTGGAACCGGTCGCAGACGAGGCTGAACAGGCGCCGCAGGTCCGCGGGGGGCAAGGGGTCCACCGCGACGTGGTCCATCGTGTCCCGATAGCGCTTGAGTTCCTGTCGTAGGGTCCCGGGGGTCAGGGCGAACGCGACCTTCATCAGCGACGGCACACCCGCGGTGTAGCGCACGGGACGGTGCCCGGAATACACGAGGTTCGATTCACGGCCGTAGGACCACGCCTCGCCTCGCACGACGTCCTCCTCGACGAGGACCGGCTCGTCGTTCGCGGTCAGGACGAGGCCGCGGAAGAAGTTGAGCCCCCGGTGCAGGTGGTACGAATACAGGACGCTGCGCGCGACCTCGGCCTCGTCCAGGAGCACGACGAGCCCGCGCAAATCGAAGACCTCGGAGGCGGCGCGGCCGAGCGCGGACAGGAGGTTGCAGTAGAGGTTCGCGCAGGTGCTGTGGTCATGGAGCGTGGGGTAGTCCGCCCGCCCCCCGCCGTTGCGGCCCTCGATCCAGGCCCAGTCGGAGTCGTCCGCCTCGTCCCGCGCCAGGCGCTTGAGGAAGGGGCCGAACGCCCAGTGGTCGCCCAGGACCTCGCGCCATCCCGGGGCCCCGACCAGGGCGCGCAGGAAGCCCCGGAAGTCGAGGGTCCGGCCGTCCACCGGGGCCGTGAATCCGCGCACGAGGCGCCGCCAGGCGCGCTTGGGGAAGGCCGCGGCGGCCTCGGACGGGTCGAAGCCGGCCATGGCCACCGCGAACCCCAGCGAGGCCGCCTGCTGCGCGAGGTAGGCGAGCAGATGCGTCTTGCCCGCGCCGTACGCCCCCTCGATGAGAATCGCCCCCTCGGCGTCGTCCTGGAGGAACCGGCGCATCCGCTGAACCTCGGGCTCCCGGCCCACCGTCCAGGCCTCGACCCGGCTCGTGGGGACGATCCCAAGGCGCAGGGCCTCGATGTCCTTGGCGTCCGCCACGGGGCGACCCGGCACGAACGCGGCATAGCGGGGCTCGGGGAGCGCGGTCCGCCCGGGACGCGCAAGCCGGTCGTCCTCGTCGGGCGGCCCGGACCGCCGCCGCCGGTCCCTCAGGAAGGACAGGATCTCCTCGAACGCCATGGCCGGGCTGGACTCGCCGCGGGCTGGCCCCGGAGCCCGGTCTTCCTCGGGCAGGGTGACGAGCCTCAGGCCCCCTTCCACCACGGTCAGTTCCCGGGCGGGGACCCACAGGCGGAAGCGCGAGAACGACACGAGGGCCTCGTAGCCGTGGTGACGGATTGCCTTGACCGTGCCCCGCCCGTAATGCGGGTGCGTGACCGCCGACCCCTTGCGCAGTTCAGTCATCCCATCCCTCCAAGGTCGCGTCGCCCGTCGGCCCCTCGAGCATCCGCGCCGCGAACTCCCCGTCCACCTCGACGCACCGCCCCAGGCGCAGCGCGTGCAGGGCCCGGACCAGGGCCTGTACGAACAACCGCTTGTAGCCAATGTCGCCGAAGGCCCGCTCCTTGACCGCGTCCGCGAGGACGGCGACCACCTGGCCCTTCCTCTCCAGCGGGAACTCGACGTCGTAGGCCGTCTCATAGACCGACGCGAGGCGCGCGCCGATCTCGATCATCAGGGCGCGCGGGTCGCGGCCCAGCCGGTCCAGGCGGATCTTGACCCCCGTCGGGTTCGTGTAGTCGAAGACCGTCTGGATGCGCTGGCGCAGGGCCTCGTACGCCGGGGAGCGGCCCTCGGTCAGGAAGTGCTCGTTGGGGATGGCGTAGAAGACCATCACGTTCGCGAACGAGGCCGACCCGCATTGGTCCACCATCTCGCGCAGATTCGAGAGCATCATCTCCTTCTGGCGCGACAGCATGGCCCCGACCTGCTCGACCTCGTCGAAGAGGATAACGAGCCCGTTGTAGTTCAGGGCGCGGATGAAGGCCACGAGCGAGCGCAGCATCGAGAAGGCCTGGCCCCGCTCGACCGCGTGGAGGATGCCCAGTTCGCGATGGATGGCGCGGTCGTATCCGTCCACCTGGAGGTAGCGCACCGCCTCTTCGAAGGTCTCGCGCCGGTCGTCGGTCAGGGCGTCGAGCGCGGCCCGCACCGCCCTCCCGAAGTTGGGGTTTTCGAGGTCGCGGGTCGCGTCCGCGGTGATGGCGTGGAGGCGTTCGGCGAGGGCCTCGTCTGGCACCTGGTCCGCCTGGAGGCCCTCGATGAGGTCCTGGTGCACGGCCTTCAGGAACGGGGCCAGGCCCTTCTCGCTGCCTGCGAGCAACTCGTCCGGGGTCAGGGGCCGCATCACGTTCGCGACCACGGCCCGATAGACCTTCTCCAGTTTGTAGAACGGCGAGTCGTTGGGCGACAGCGGGCAATACGACACCAGGAACCCGTGTTTCCACGCGAGTTCCCGCACGCTGTACAGGAAGTGCGTTTTGCCCCCTCCGTATGTCCCGACCACCATCTTGAAGGAGGAACCGCCCTCGCGCACCAGGGACTTGAGGTAGTCCTCCTCGAGGACCGTCATGTACGGGTCGAGCCCGGCGGAAAAGAACTGGAATCCCCACTCGGGAGGCTGTCCCGCGGACCCCACGACCTCGATCACCTTGCGCGCCTGGCGGCGGGTGAGCCCCTCGATCACGACAATCCTCCCTCGGACGCGACCCGGAGGAAGGCCGCGGTGGCGATGTTGACGCCCTCGCGCCCCCTTGGGACCCACAGGTGGTCCGCGGGCTTGCGCGTCTGCGACAGCGTGGCCACGTCCAGGCGCAGTTCGCGAGGCCCCACGCGCAGGGTACGCAGGCGCGACAGGGCCGCAGCGAACTCGACGCGGCCGAACGACCGGAAGTGCTCACGGCGCGGGTCCGTCACGAAGCGCTCGTCCTGGCGCAGGAACGCGACCTCGGCCATCAGCGCGGTGATGGGGACACGCTCGCCGTCCGCGAGGGCGAACCGCGCGAGGCAGACGCGGTACGCACGTTCCAGGTCGGCCAGGAAGGCGGCGTCATCGTCCTCGCCGCAGAACAGGTCCCGGTGCATCTCCACGACCTTGCGCACCAGGGCGTCCGCGTCCAGGGGCATCACGGCGAGCCGCTCCTTCTTCGGACCGAACCAGATGGTGACCCGGGCCTTGCTGCCGAAATCGAACTCGAGCGTGAAGCCCCCGGCCCGCAACTGCGGCAAGTTGCCCTCAACCGCGATCCCGGCCTCCTGGAGCCCGCTCGAGAACGGCGCGCTCGTGCTCCAGGGTCGCCCTGGCCTCGACCCGGGCCGCATCGAGGGCCTGGCGGGCCTCCTGGACCACCGCGTCCACGCCTCTGGCGGCTTCGAGCGCGCGGACGGCCGCCTCGGCCGCCCCGGCCACGGCCGCGGGGTCCCTCGGCGTGCGGGCCAGGGCGCGCTCCGCCCTCTCGACGGCCTTGAAGGCCGCGGCCACGGCCCGCGCCTTCTTGCGGAACGCTTCCAGCACCTCGTCCATCCGGGACCCCCGCGAACGCCGAGCCGATTATAGAGGATGTGCGCGGCACGACTCGTGCCTTCTCCGCGATTTCGCGAGCGGGGTGGTCCTTCCGCTGTGGGCCGGGCCCGGCTAGACTTTAGACATGTGCTCGCGAGACGCCGTCGCGGTGTCCCTGGTCGTGGGCGCGGCGAGCGTCCTGACCACCGGGGGCTCCCTTCGGTCGGCCGACTACGTGGTCGCCTTCTCGGTCGCGGCCAACCTCGT
>FWPU01004088.1_pt1 | contig 34777 bp, 30 predicted proteins | sample 2228361 | NCBI WGS metagenome assembly FWPU01 (sample SAMEA103939777, study PRJEB20133) | metagenome
GCGTCTGCGTGGCATCGTCGGACATGGGGGCCCGGGGTCCGAGGGGCCCCGCAGCCGCCACTTCTTCGCCTGGTTAACGGATCCGGAAAAGAACGGGGGCGGGGCGCTCGTCGACTTCGGCTGCTATAACGCGCTGTGGAGCCTCTGGTATCTGGGCAAACCCGAGACGGTGTACGCCCAGGTCAACCACCTCCGGCCCGAGAGATTCCCCAAGGTCGAGGACAACGCCACGCTCGTGCTCTCCTACCCTAACGGCGTCGGGATCTTTGAGGGGAGCTGGGATCTCCCGCGCGGTTTTCAGGACCTCGAGGTGTTCGGGCTGGGCGGCAGCCTCTACGTCACGCGCGACAGCGTCGAGCTTCGCCAAGGCCGGCGCGGCCCGCCGAAGCAGCTCCGCCTGGATCCGCTGCCGCCGGAGCGCGCCGAACCGATCCGGTACATGATCGAGGCGATTCGAAGCGGCAAACCCCTCGAGGGGTTGGTCGCGCCGGATATTAACGTGGACGTCGTCGAAATCCTGGAGGCCGCCAAGGAATCGGCGCGGACGGGCCGTGCGGTGCGATTGCCCTTGGCCGGGGCTCAGCCCTCCAGCCGGTAAATCGTGAGGCCCGAAAGCAGCTTGGGATAGAAATCCGTCGACTTCTGCGGCATCACGCCGCCGGAAAAAGAGACCGCCGCCACCTGCTCGACCGTGGTCGGCTCCAGCAGGAACGCCACCTGCGCCCGGCCCTGCCGCACTTCCTCCACAGCCGAGTCCAGCCCCCGGACATAGCGCAAATGCCGCTCCTCCCGTACCGCCTCTTCACTGATCCCGAGCACCGGACCGAGCAAGGTCTGGTGCAGGAGCGAGACGCCGAGCTCGCCCGGCTTGCGGTCCGCCTCCAGCAGGTAGAGGGCGCCGGTTGACGCCACAGCCAGGCCGATGCGCACCACCTCGGAGTCGGCCGAATCCAGCCGGTCCCGGAGCTCTTCGACCTGCTCCACCGTGGTCACCCGGCCGAGGCGCTCAGCCTGAGCCAGTAGATCGGCCGCGTCGAAGCCGTTCAGCCCGCTGACCACCCGATGCGTGGCCAGAATGCGCAACCCCGGCGAGTCCATGTTCACGAACGTCATCATCGCGTGCCGCGCCGCCGCTAAATCCGGGTTTTCGCGGCGAAACGCGAGGGCCGTTTCGTAGCGGTGGTGCCCGTCGGCGATCAGCAACCTCTTGCCGGCCATCAGGCGCGTGATCTCAGCCGTCCGGCGCGGCTCGGCGATCCTCCACATCCGGTGGATGGCGCCGTACTCGTCGGTGACCTCGGCGCACGGCGGCGCCTGAGCGGCTTCCTCGAGCAGCGAATCGATGGCGCCGGCGGGGTCCGAGTACAGCAGAAAAAGCTGTTCCAGGTGCGCCCGCGTGTGCCGCAGCAGCTCCAGGCGGTCTTGCTTCGGCCCGGCCAGCGTCTCCTCGTGCCGGAAAACGACGCCCGCTGAGTAGTCCTCCACCGGGCCCAAGCCGATGAACCCCTTGCGCGTTACCCGCTCACCGGTGTCCGGCATGGTGAACTCCTGGAAATAGGGGTAAAACGCCGGCGCCGGATCGCGTCTGAAGATGCCCTCCTGCGTCCACCCGCGGAGATATCCGGCTGCGCGGGTGTAGACGTTGTCGGAGGGCGAATCCGAAGGCCGCCTCTCGCCCAGAATGATGCGCACAATATTGTACGGGCTCGCCGCCAAATACCGCTGCTGCATCTCGGGCGAGATCTTGTCATACGGCTGGGTGAGCAGGTCCCGCAAACAGCCCGCCTTGGCGCTGTACCGGTACGCTGGGAATGGAAGGACCTGAGCCATCACTCGGAGGGAGAACTAGTCAGGATACCAGATCGCCGCCGGTCATTCCGGCGTAGGGCGGAAAAGTGCCGGGATTCAGGTGTCTGGCCGAGGGTTTTCCGCTGCCGCGGCGGCTATGATGAAGCCAAGCCTAGCTGCCATGGACGAACAGAGATCAAGCACAGTGCTGAGACGCGCCCGCCGCCAGCGCGGTTATACGCTGCTGGCCACCGGCATCGCCCTGTTCGGCGTCATGGGCATGACCGCCCTGGCCATCGACCTTGGCCGCATGTATATCGCCAAGAACGAGAGCCAAGCCTACGCAGACGCGGCCGCCATCGCCGCCGCCCTCCAACTGGACGGCACGGCCGCCGGTCTGCAACGCGCTCGGGATGCCGTCTCCGCCAGCGCCAATCGCTGGAATTTCGGCAACACCACCTTTTCCGGCACCCAAGTGGAATTCGCCACCAGCGACGCCGGACCCTGGGAGGCCGACCCGGCCAACGCCTCCGGTTACCGCTTCGCCCGCGTTACAGCCGGAGTGAATGTGCCGCTAAGCTTCATGCGGGCGCTGGCCACGGGCGGCTCCCGGCCGGTCAACGCCCAAGCGGTGGCGGGCCAGGTCCCACGCACGGGCGTGCCGGCGGGCCTGTTCCCGTTTTCGCCCTTCGCCCACAACCCCGATCCAGCGCAGAACTTCGGTCTCGTGCGCGGCCGCATCTATACGCTGCGCTGGGCCTCCAACCCTAAGTTAAGCAATCCCCTGACCACCTGCCCGGATGACCGGACGCAGGAAATGATCGATCTGGCACAGGCCGGCGGGGGCGAGGAGCGCGGCTACATCGAAGAAACCAGCGCCGCCGTCATCCGCCGGGCCATCATCTATGACTACCAGACGGTTTACCGCCAGATCGGCGACAGCGTCGACATGACCGGCGGCGCCAAACAAACCCAGAAGGATGCCCTGATCGCGCGCGTGCGACAGGACACGGACCAGATCTCGGAAACTTATGCCGAGTACGAGGCCAGTGGCGCCGGAAACGGCCGCCGGATCATTGTCGCCCCGATCAACCTCGGCTTGCCCGGCGGCTACGAGATCGTCCAGTTCGCCGCCTTCTTCCTGCGGACCGAGGCCGAATACGCCGCCGCCAGCGGCGGCAATAAGCCGTTTTGCGCTGAATACATCGGCCCCTACGTCCAGGGCGCCACCAACCCGGGCGCCGGCGGCCCCGGCTACTACGTCGTGAGGCTCGTGCGATGAACCAGGGACGCCGTCAGCGGACTCGCGGTAGCGCCATGGTCGAGTTCGCGCTCGCCTTTACGCTGCTGTTTCCCGTTCTCACCGGAGCGTTCCAGTTCGGCTACGCCTTCTACGTCTATAACGAAATGCAGACTGCCGTTCGCGCCGGCGCCCGCTATGCCTCCTGGCGCACCTACGACTCGGACACGGCAACGCCCTCGGCGGGCTACCTCGATGCCGTCCGCAACGTCGTCGTCTACGGCAACCCGGCCGGCGGCACGCAGCCCGTCACCCCGGGTTTGACTCCGGCTAACGTCACTGTGACCGTAACCTTTGAGCTCGGCGTCCCCCGGCACGTCACTGTCGCCGTTGACAGCTACACCACCAACGCCGTCTTTCGCACATTCGAGTTTCGCGAGAAGCCGAAAGTGACGGTTCCTTACAGCGGCAGGTGGGATCCCACATAGCTCGCTCAAGGAGGTGAAGAACGAAAGATGACGCTCGAACGCTTGCGCCGCCGCGGGCAGTCCCTGGTCGAATCGGCGCTGGTCACCATTGTTTTCCTGACGCTGCTGATCGGGATCCTGGATGTCGGTCAGGTGCTGTTCGTGCACCAGACGCTGGTCGAGCGCGCCCGGAACGCGCTCCGATGGGGCGCCGTGCGGCCCTTTGACGCCGAGGCGATTCGCAACATGGTGCTCTACAACCGTTCCACGGTTGGCGAGGAACAAGGGGCTTCGCCGGGTATTTTCAACCTCACCCCGGAAATGGTGGTGGTGACCCGCCAGGACGCCTCGCTCGAGTCCGACCGCATCACCGTGCTGATTACCGGCTACCCCTTTCACTTCTACACGCCCTTCATCGCCGGCTTGTACCAGGGGCGGCCGATTTCCCTGTCGATTCCCTACGAGGGCGGCTAGGCTCCCGCACCGCCGGTGGCAGGTTCGATGATCGCCGACATCGAGCCTTTCGACTGCGGCATCCGCCAGTCCGCCCCGTAGGAGAGAATCTGGTCGCGGGCGAACTCGGCCTCCGGCAGCTCGCACGTCATGAGGATCGTGCGGCCGGTCGTGTCCACCTCGACCGCGTGCCGGAAAGCCTGCGCCTCGGAGAACAGGAACAGCTTCTGGAGCATCTCGATGACGTAATCGTAAGTGTGCTCGTCGTCGTCCAGCAGCACGACGTTGTACAAGGGCGTGAGCTGGTCCTTCCGCGTCGTGTCAATGTCTGGGGCTGTAACCGTTCCGGGCATGCGCCTGGCTTGCTACACCAAATAATGATAGCCAAGGATACCGCGGATCTTGAAAACAGGGGCGCTCCGTACACACCGATCACGTCCCGGCGTCGGGCGAGCCGGTGAGCGGCTGTTGCCCCGGGACTGATGGCCGGCGGCGGAGCGCTGAATGCTGCGGCCGGTTTTGGGGCTGGTCACGGCTTGCGCGCGGTGCTACCATGGGAGAGGAAAGGGGGCGTAACGGATTCGACGGGATTGGATCGGCGTTGAAAGGCGTGCCGGGTTCCGAGCTCCCGTAAAACGATCGGAAAACCAATAACTGCCGATACGCAGTTTGCTTACGCTGCCTAATTGAAGGCAGCCGCTCCAGCCCTCAGGCCCGCATGAGGGCCAGTGAGCGTCATATGGCGGGATAGGCCGAGGGCTTCGGCCCGGAGCCGGAGGCCGAGACCCAACCGGGCTAGGCGGGCGTCGCCCTTGCCGGTTCTGAGACGCTCAGCCGAAACGAACGAACCGGCTACGCACGTAGGCTTTCAACGGCGGACTCTCTCGGACGCGGGTTCGACTCCCGCCGCCTCCACCAATCTCCCCTGACGGGCCGCAGCAATGGCCCGCTCCCCCATGGCCGGCACGTTACTGTCCGCGCGCTGAGTTCTCCGCCCGGCACGGCTCTTTAAAAGGCTCGGTGCCGCCATGAGCATCAAGGCCGCATTGAAGAACGGCGTGTTCGAGCCTCTCGGGGACGTCAAGGACGCGAAGCCCGGCGCGATCTATGCAGTCTCTTCTGACGAGGAACTGCGCGACATCCGAAAGACCCTCGGCCGGCTCAAGGCGGCCGAGTCAGGCTTCGAGTTTTGAGACGACCCGGGCGATGCCGTCGGCGACAGTCTGGAGGCGGGGCGACATCGCTCTGGCCCGTTGACCGACCTCACCTCATCAAAAAGGCATCCTGCGCGGGGCGTTTCACCGGACTGGTTCAACCAGCAGACGCAGGATCTCGTCCTGGCCGCAATCAGATCGCAGGTGACGGATCGCGGGCCCCGGACGATCTACACGCCCGACTGCCTGGGCGGGAGCGTGCCCAGGACCTCTGTCGTCGAGCCAAGGAAGCTCTTTACGGTTCACTCGGCACTTGTCGTGAGGCGGACTGTTTGCTTCACCGGCCAAAGCCCGATAGGGTGCGGAGCCAGATCCGGCGGTCGTTCTCCCGAGCCGCGGACCGCCCTCCGGGCGGCGGGCCTACTGCACGGCCTTAATGACCCCGCAGGCCGCCCGTGCTCCGCCGGCGCAACCCTTCGCAGGCCCCTCCGGGCAGTACGTGTCCGGGTCGTCGTGAATGATGAACGCACTCCCGTCGCTGTCGAAAACGCTCAGCGGGCCCGGCGATAAGGTCACCCGAGTGGTCACCGTTTCCATCACCCCTTTGCCGTTCTTGACTTCGACATTGATCAGATCACCCATGTGGAACGGGTGATTGCCGTCCGGGTTCGAGTTGCTGTTCGGACCCGGGTCGAAGTGTCCCGCCGCGTCGCCGCAGGGCTGGCAAGTCCCCTTTTCGTGAATGTGCACCGCGTGTTTGCCGTCGCGCAGCCCCGCCACTTCAATTCGCACCCGGATGACCTTGATGCCCTCGGTCGATGTCTCCTCGATCAAGGTCGCTTTGCCCTTGATGTTCTCACCCTGGCGGCAGGCCTGAATCACGGCCTCCGCGCGCCGGGCCTGCGCCCACGCCGTTTCCGCCATCCACATGCCGGCCCCGGCCAAACCGGCCAGCAAAGAAGCTGTTAATCTGATCTGCACTGGTAGAAACCTCCCTGATATCGACTTATGAGTACGCTCTGGCGGACCGGCGCTTCGCCCCTCTTCCGCTGCCCAGCGGCCGGCTGCCCTTCGGACCACCCGGCGGCGCCGGACCTTCCCGAGCAGGCAGCCTTCCTTTTGGATGCTACTGTATCGCGGCGAGTTGCTGCAACATACGGCCGCCGCGATACAATCGTCGGCGATGTCATCCCGGGAGGCCCCATGAAAGACGGCAAGCTGAACATCGCCATCGTCGGGCTCGGCTTCGGCGCCGAGTTCATTCCCATTTACCAGAAGCACCCCCACGCCAACATGTACGCCGTCTGCCAGCGCACCCCCGACAAGCTGAACCAGATCGCCGATCACTTCGGGGTGCCCAAACGGTACACCAGCTTCGACGAGCTGCTCAAAGACCGCGACATCGACGCCGTCCACATCAACACGCCGATTCACCTCCACGCCGAGCAGAGCATCGCCGCCCTCAAGGCCGGCAAGCACGTCGCCTGCACCGTGCCCGCCGCCACCACCATCGACGAGTGCCGCCGCATCGTCCGTGCCGCCGAAAGGGCGAAGAAGAACTACATGATGATGGAGACCGTCGTCTACTCGCGAGAGTTCCTCTATGTGCGCGAGCTGCGGGATACCGGCCGCCTCGGCCGCATTCAGTTCATGCGCGGCTCGCACCTCCAGAACATGGAGGGCTGGCCGTCGTATTGGGAAGGCCTGCCGCCCATGCACTACGCCACGCATTGCGTCAGCCCATGCCTGGCCATCGTCCGGGGCGAGGCCGAATCCGTCTCCTGCCTCGGCTCAGGACGCATCGCCGAGCATCTGATTTCCAAGTACGGCTCGCCGTTCTCTTTCGAAACCGCCCACTTCAGGGTCCGCAACCAGGACCTCAGCTTCGAAGTGACTCGGTTCCTTTTTGGCGCCGCCCGGCAGTACATCGAGAGCTTCGACGTCTACGGCGAGAAAGCTTCCTTCGAGTGGCAGTTGGCGGAAGGCGACAACCCGGTTCTCCACACCGGCGGCGAGAATGTCGAAAAGGTCCAGGTGCCCGACTACGCCCACCTTCTCCCCGAACCCATCCGCCCCTTCACCACCAAGGGCGTTTACGATGCCGAGGAGCACCGCCACCTGTCCTTCATTCAGGGCAGCGGCCACGGCGGCTCGCATCCCCACCTCGCCCACGAGTTCGTCATGAGCATCATCGAGGACCGGCCGCCGTTCCCTGATGTCTACCAGTCGGTGAACTGGACCATGGCCGGCATCTGCGCCCACATGTCGGCCATGAAGGGCGGCGAAATCGTCAGGATCCCGGACTTCCGGCGTTGATCCGCCCTACCGGTTCGAACCGAGCACCGGGTACTTCTTCATGATCGCGTCCAGCAGCTCGCCCCGGCCCGTGACGCGCGGATCGCCCGTCTTCATCAAGTGCTCCCGCAGTCGCTCGGAGAGCTGTTTCTTGATATCAGCGTGCGCCGGATCGTCGGCCAGGTTGTTCATGTTGAACGGGTCGTCACCGACCGAGTACAACTCCTCGGCCGGGCGCTTTCCGAAGGCCAGCCGGAACAGTTCACCGTATTGCTCGCGATGCTCCCACAGGTAGGTCTTCGTCGGCCCGCCATCGGTGTCCCCGTACCCGCCCACGGGATCGTCTTCCGGCCACACCGGGCCCGGATGGTCCCCCACCGGGTTGCGGTCCGGCGCCAGGTTCTCGATATACAGATACTCGGCCGTGCGGATGCCCCGCATCGGATAGCCCGCCCCCTCCGGCCGGCTCCCGGGAAAGTGCCGCTCGACGCCGAACACCGCATGGTCCCGCGTCGCATCCACCTGGCCCGATTTCTCCGACAGCAGAACCGGCATCAGGCTCCGCCCGGTCACCGACGCCGGAACCGCCAGCCCCGCCGCTTCCAGAAATGTCGGCGCGAAGTCGGTGAAGCTGACAAAGTCAGTCACCTCCCGCCCCGGCCGGACCCTCGCGCCCCAACGGATCGCCAGCGGCATTCGCGTCCCGTAGTCGTACAGCGTCGCCTTGGCGCGCGGGAACGGCATGCCATTGTCCGCCGTCACCACAATCAGCGTGTTGTCCAGCTCGCCGGACTTTTCCAGCATCGTCAACATCCGGCCGAGCTGGCTGTCACACCACTCGATCTCGTAGGCGTAATCCGCAATGTCTTTGCGGACTTCCTCTACATCGGGGAAGAACCCCGGCACTTGGATCTCCTCCAGCTTCTTGCCGTGCCGGACGCCGATGCCCTCCTCATACTCTCGGTGCGGCTCGATGAATCCCGCCCAAAAGCAGAACGGAGCGTTCTTCGGCCGCTGCCTCAGAAAGGCCTCGAAGTTCCCGGCGTAGTCGATGTTGCTGATGTGCCGGCCGGGCGGCTCCAGCCTCAACTGGTTGAATTCCACCCCGGCCGGACTGTATTGACGCCCGGAGACCTTCCAGTTGCCCGGCCCCCAGCCCTTGCCCGTGTAACCAGTATGGTAGCCCGCCGCCTGCAGCATGTCCGGGTAGACGTCGATCCCCGCGGGCCAGACCGCATGGTTCATGGACGCCTCGCGGAGCCGGTAGAAGTCCTGTCCGGTCAGTACGCTGCTGCGTGACGGGCAGCAGGACGGCGCCGAAACGAACGTGTTGTGGAACAGCACGCCCTCGCGCGCCACCCGGTCGAACGCCGGCGTCTTAACGAACGCCGAACCGTATGCGCCTGCATGCGGGTAGGACTGATCGTCCGCAAGGCAGAACAGAATGTTCGGCCGCCGTACCTGTCGGCCGCAGCCCGCCCCCAGCAGCCAGGCGCCGCCGGCCGCCGCCCGTCCCAGGAACCGCCGCCGGGTTTCTGCCTCCACCCGCCTATCCTCTCCACTTAAATCCCACCACCGCCAGCGGCGGCAGCGTCAGGGACAGGCTTTGCTGCCGCCCGTGGAAGGGAACGGGTTCGGATGACACCAGCCCGCCGTTGCCCAGGTTGCTGCCTCCGAAAAAGTGCGAATCCGTGTTCAGCACCTCTTCGTAGAACCCCGGCTCGGGCGCCCCAACCCGATACTGGTGGCGCGCCACGGGCGTAAAGTTGCACACAAACAGCAGGAAATTCTTCGCCTCCTCCGCCCGCCGGATGAACGAGATGACCGAGCCCTCGACGTCGTGGATATCTATCCACTCGAAGCCCGACCAGTGAAAGTCCACCTGGTGCAGCGCCGGCTCGGAGCGGTACAGCCGGTTCAGCTCCTTCACCAGCGCCTGAAGCCGGCGGTGGTAGTCGAAGCCCAGCAGCTCCCAGCGCGTGCCCGTGTCGCAGTTCCATTCCTCGTACTGGCCGATCTCCTGCCCTTGAAACAGCAGCTTCTTGCCCGGATGCGCGTACATGTAGGCCAAAAACGCGCGGACGTTGGCGAACCGCTGCCACTCGTCCCCGGGCATCTTGCTCAGCAAGGACCGCTTGCCGTGCACCACCTCGTCGTGCGACACCGGCAGCACAAAGTTCTCCGTGAAGGCGTACAGCAGGCTGAAGGTGATCTTGTTGTGATGGTACTTGCGGTACACCGGATCCTGGCTGAAGTAGCTCAGCATGTCGTGCATCCAGCCCATGTTCCACTTCATCGTGAAGCCGAGCCCGTTCAGATACACCGGCCGCGACACCCCGGGAAACGCCGTTGACTCCTCGGCGATCGTCACCGCGCCCGGCACCCGGTGGGCCTGCTCATTGAACTGCTTCAGGAAGTCGATCGCCTCCAGGTTCTCATTACCGCCATATATATTCGGGACCCACTCGCCCTCCTTGCGCGAGTAATCCAGGTACAGCATCGACGCCACGGCGTCCACCCGCAGCCCGTCAATGTGGTACTTCTTCAACCAGAACAGCGCATTCGAGATCAGGAAGTTCCGCACCTCGTTCCGGCCGTAGTTGAAGATCAGCGTCCCCCAGTCCCGGTGCTCGCCCTTGCGCGGATCTTCGTGCTCGTACAGCGCCGTCCCGTCGAAGTACACCAGGCCGTGCGCGTCTTTGGGGAAATGGCCGGGCACCCAGTCCATGATCACCCCAATCCCCGCCTGGTGACAGCGGTCGATGAAGTACATGAAATCCTGCGGCGGCCCAAACCGCGAGGTCGGCGCGAAATAGCCGATCACCTGATATCCCCACGAGCCGGTGAACGGATGCTCCAGCACCGGCAGCAGTTCGATATGGGTGTAACCCATCCGCCGCACGTACTCGACCAGGGAGTCGGCCAGTTCCCGGTAGCTGAACACGCGGTTGTGGGGACCGCGCATCCACGAACCGAGGTGGACTTCGTAGATTGACACCGGCTCCTTGAGCAGGTTAGTTCTGGCGCGCCGGGCCATCCACTCGCCGTCCGACCACTCGTATTTGTTCACGTCGGCCACAACGGAAGCCGACTTCGGCGGCAGCTCGGCGGCAAAGGCGTAAGGGTCCGCCTTCATCTGCTGATACCCGTGGTAGCGCGAGCGCACGTGATACTTGTATGCAACGCCCTCGCCCAGCTCGGGAACGAAGATCTCCCAAACCCCGCCATTGCGCGCCCGCATCGGATGCCGCCGCGGGTCCCAATCGTTGAAGTCCCCCACGACGCTCACGGTTTCCGCGTTCGGCGCCCAGACGGCGAAGCGCACTCCGCGCAACCCTTCGCACTCGATCAGGTGCGCCCCAAGCGTGTTGTACGCCTCGAAGTGCGTGCCTTCGCCGTGCAAATGAAGTTCAAAGTCCGACAGCAGGGGAGGGAAGCGGTAAGGATCCTCCTGCTCGACCACTTCGCCGTTCCACCGCCGCAGCCGCAGCCGGTACGCCCCCGGGTGGCGCTCCAGGGTGGCCGCGAACACCCCTTGCGGGTGCATCTGTTTCATCGCCACCGTCAGCCCGTTGGCCACCACCTCGGCCGACTGCGCCTGCGGCAGGAACGCCCGCACCTCCCAGGCCTGTCTCCCGTCCGCGCCCGAGACCGCGTGGATCCCCAGGATCCGGAATGGATCGCCGTGATATCCGCCCACGATCGCTTCCACTTCCTGTGGCGTCATCACAGGTATTATCTCAGGGATGGGTGATTTCTTCCGCCAACTGCCAAAGGCGGAGCTGCACCTTCATCTCGAAGGGTCGGTGACCCCGGAGACTCTCCGGGAAATCGATCCTTCGATTTCCCCCGCCGAGGTCCGGTCGCGCTACCGCTATCAGGATTTTCGGGGTTTCATCGACAGCTACATCTGGATCACCAGCCATCTCCGGGGGCCGGATGAGTACGCGCTGGCCCTGCGGCGCCTCGTCGAACGCCTCGCCGCCGACAACGTCCGCTACGCCGAAGTAAACCTGTCCGTCGGCATGTTGCTCTGGCGCGGCATTCCCCTCGGCCCCATCTACGACGCCCTCGCCGAGGAGGCCCGCCGGTCCCCGGTTGAGCTCTGGTTCATCTTCGACGCCGTCCGGCAGTTCGGCGCTGAGCACGGCATGGAAGTCGCGCGCTTAGCCGCGGAGCGCACCGCCGGCCGCGTCGTCGCCATCGGCATCGGCGGCGACGAGGGCGCTGGACCGGCGGAATGCTTCGCCGGCGTCTTCCGCTTCGCCAAGAGCCACGGGCTTCGGGTGGCGCCCCACGCCGGCGAAACCGGCGGTCCGGAGTCCATCTGGGCCGCCCTGCATGCGGGCGCCGACCGCATCGGCCACGGCATCCGTGCCGTTGAGGACCCTGAGCTGCTACGCTATCTCCGGGACCGCGACATCCCGCTCGAGATCTGCATCTCCAGCAACGTCGCTACCGGCGCCGTCGCCGCCTTAGACCGCCACCCGGTCCGCCGCCTTTATGATGCCGGCGTCCCCATTGTGCTCAATACCGACGATCCGGCCATGTTCTCGACGACGTTGTCCCGCGAATATGCACTCGCCGCGCAACATTTCGGCTTCTCCCGCCAGGAACTCGAAGCTATCGCCGCCAACAGCTTCCGCTATGCGTTCAAGACTCCGCGGCCGGCGAGCCGGAACCAGCCGCCGTCGTAAAATCAGCGGTTCCCGCCGCTGCCGTGGCGCGTATCCGCCCCGCCCGCCGTCACCCGTCCGCGGCGGGAATCAAGTCCTCCAGGTCGCTTCGCAGCGCCGCCAGGAATTCCCGCTCGGCGGTGTGGAGGAAGAAATGCCCCCCGGGGAACGTGCGGAGCGCGAACGAAGCCGTTGTCTGCTCCCTCCACGGTTCGACGACCTCCCGCGGCAGCCTCGGGTCGGCTTGCCCCAGATACGCCCGGATCGGGATCTCAAGCGGCGGCTCGTCCCGGTACACATACGTCCGCCCGAGCTCTGAATCCGCCCTTACCGCCGGCAGCAGGAACCTCAAGGCCTCCTCGTTCTCGAAAATTTCCCTCGGCGCGCCCCCCAGCCGGCGCAGCTCCTCGAGCAACTCTTCGTCGCTCGGCGCCGGCGGCGGAATATGACCCCGGCGGAACTGAGGCGCCCTCGCCGACGCCGCCAGCAGCGCCGCGGGCATCGGCAGTCTCCTCCGCCGGACCGAGCGCGCCAGCTCGAAACCGATCATAGCGCCCATGCTGTGGCCGAACAGTGCATACGGCCGCTCCAGATAAGGCCCCAGCGCACCCGCGACCCGGTCCACCATCTCGTCGAGGCGCTCGATGGGCTTTTCCGCCATCCGGCTCTCCCGCCCCGGCAGCCGCGCCGCCACCACCGCCACCCCAACCGGCATCTGCGCAGCCCAGTTCCGGAACACCGACGCCCCGCCGCCGGCATAGGGAAAACATACCAGCCGCAGCGCCGCCCCGCCCGCCTCTTCAATCCCCGGAAACCAAGCACCCGCCGCCGCTGGCGGGGCCGCCGGGCGCTTCTTCAAACGCAGCGCCAGCAGCGCCCGCTTTTCCGGGGAGAGCGTGTTCACCGTCGAGCCCCTCTGCGTCTCGCCGGGCCGGGCGCCGCCGCCTCCGCGCAGCGGATTCGGGGGTGCGGCCGCGACCCTGGTCAGGAAATCCTCAAACGGTCCGACACTCAGAGTCGCCACGTACGCCAGCGCCGCCTCGCGGGACCGCCGCGAAAGCTCTTCCCACCGCCGCCGGTTCCTGACCAGCTCGCGCAGGGCCCGCTCCCACGGGCCGGTGTCCTGCTCGGGGACTTGCGCCACCGGCACCATCTGCTCGTCCACCCGCGAGTGGTAGCGCTCCACCGGACGCACCGGCAGCAGATAGTCCACGCCCATCATCGCCTCCGGGATGCCGCCGACGTTGCTGGCGAGCACCGGCACACCACGCAGCATCGCCTCGACGATAATGCGCCCGCGAGCCTCGGCCCACAACGAGGGCGCCAGCATCACCCGCGTGCGCTTCAGCAGTTCTTCGATATCATCCACCGGCTCGAGGATGCTGATGTTGGCGCGCCACCGCAACGCCTCCAGATCCTGCTTCGTCGTGCCCCACGTCGGCACGGCCGCAAAGCGCACCTCGGGCAGCCGGTCTGCCAGCGCCAGAAAGATCGATATCCCTTTCACCGCGCACGGATTCACCAGCGTCACGAATTCGTTGTCGAACCGCGCCACCGGCGCGTACGGCCCGGGCTCCATCAGAGAAATCGGCAGCGCCACCGCCGGAATCCCGCTCCACTTCCGTATGTAGTCCGCCACGTACCGGCTGACGCCCACCACGCCGTCCGTCTTGCGCAGCAGAGCTGTCTTCTCTTCGCTCGGGAACGCACTCTCCGGTCCGAACGGCAGCGCCAGCGTCGTCCGCGTAAGATAGACCACCCGAGCGTCGTTGCGCCCGACCGCCACCTCCACCAGCACTTGCGCCGGGTCATCGGTGGACAGCAGAATCACCGACGGCCGGAACTCTTCGATCTGCCGGGCGAAGTAGCCTCGGTAGTTCGGGTGGCTGGTGACTGCGTGGACTTCGACGCCGTTAAGCCAGAACCGAACCACACCCCCCTCGGCCGACGTGATTTGTACGGAACGTTTGTGCAGTTCCGTCAGGTGCCGCTGGTGCTGCTCGGCCCCGAACTGGGTGTGCACTCGCGCCACCACCCGGCAGTGATGGCCCCGCGCCGCCAGCGCCTCCACCAGCAGCCGGTTCGACTTGTCCCCGCCGCCATGCGCCGGATAGTAGAGCGAGTTCTGTGCCAGCAGTATCCGCATCAATTCGGGGACAGGCTACCCAATCACCAAATTCCCCCCGCCATTCGACCTGCTGCCGGCCTTCACGCCCCGGGCTCCGAGATGGCCCGCTCCTTGAGCCTCTTCAGCAACAATGCGCGCTTTTCCGGCGAAAGACCTTCCAGCGCTTTGCCGGCCGGCGCCGCGGCCGGCGTCGCTTCCACCGTCGCCGCGCCCCCCGGCTTCAACTCCAGCAGGAATTCCTCAAAGTGCGAGGCCCGCACCTTCGGCACAAACCGCATGGCCGCCTCGCGCGCCGCATCCGATTCCTTGCGATACAGCTCCGGGTTCTCCATCAGCTCTTCCACCGCTCTCGCCCACGGCTCCACGTCCTGTTCCGGCACCTCCGGAATCGGCATCCGGTTCTCGTCAAACATCGTCCGGTAGCGCTCGATCGGCTTCACCGGCAGGACATAGTTGGTGCCGGCTTTGGCCTCCACGAGGCTGCCCATGTTACTGGCCAGCACCGGGATGCCGCGCAGCATCGCCTCCATCACCACCAGCCCGAAGCCCTCGTGCCACAACGCCGGCATCAGCAGGATCTTCGTGCGGCGCAGGATGGCCTCGATGTGCTTGACCTTGGGCAGCATCTGGATGTTCGGCAGCCGCCGCAACGCCTCGAAGTCCTGCTCGGTGGTTCCCCAGCCCCGGAGCGCGCCGAAGGCGTACTGCGGAAACCGCTCCGCCAGCGCCAGAAAGATCGAGATCCCTTTCACCGCGCAGGGATTGATCATCGTGATCAGCCCGTCCTTGTCCGGGTCACGGCGCGGCCACGGGCCTTTGCCGTACACCGGAGGATGGATTACGGCCGGCCGGCGGCCCAGATGCTGTTCGATGTACGCCGCCGTGTGGTTGCCGATCGCCACGATCGCCGCTGCCCGCGCCACCAGGGCCGCCCCCGCCGGGTTCGGGTTCAAGCTCGCCGGACCGAAGGGGAACATCTGCGGCGTATGCGCCAGGTAGACCACTCGCCCCGGGGCGCTTTGTTGCGCCTCGTGCAGCAGCGCCTGCCCGAGATCCTCCGAGGAAACCAGCACCCAGTCCGGGCGCAGCTTCGTGATCTTGGCGCGCAGCACTTCCCGCAGCCGGGACGGATCGGCAACCGAGTACACCGTGATTTCCCGCCGTCTCAGCTCCTGGAAGCCGAGCTTGTGGTCCGTCCGCACGTGCGCGACGTGGATGCGCTGGTCCTCCAGGTCCGCCCGGATACGCTCCGCTCTTCGCGGCGTGTCTTCCAGCGGAGCTGGGGCCACCACCCGGCAGTCATGGCCGCGCGAGGCCAGATACTCCAGCCACACCAGGTTGCTCCGCGTGGAACCGCCGCGCGGCGGCACATGCGGCGCGTTCGATGTCAGCAGAATGCGCATCGCTAGGTCTGATCTCCACCGTCCTGCGCCTTCTCTTCTTCGGCCAGCAGTGCGCGCACCTCCTCGTCGGACAGGCCCTCGAGTTCTTTGAGCAGCTCTGCATACTCGTCCGCGCCCGCCCGCTCGATCTCGTACACCTCAATCGCCTTGGCCAGCTCGGCCACGCTGAAGACGCCCCGGAACACCACGTCCAGCGGAAGATCCACGTCAAAAGTCTCCCGCACTCGCGACAGCAACTGCACCGCCAGCAGCGAGTGGCCGCCGAGGTCGAAGAAGTTGTCGTTTACCCCGACCCGCTCCACGCCCAGCATTTCCGCCCAGATCTTCGCCACCCGCCGCTCCAGCGGCGTCCGCGGCGCCACATACGGGATCGTGCTCGCGGCATCCGGCCGCACCTCAGCCCTTGCCCTGGAGAGGACGGCGCGCGGCTCGGAAAGCTCGGTTGCGATCCGTAGGTAATCGAGGCTGCGCCTGGCTTTCGCTCCCGCCACCGGAGTCTCCTCGGCCGGGGGCTCACCCGGTCTGCTTTCGGGCGCGTAGCTAACCCCCGCCGCAACATCGCCCGGCAATACGTACTGAAACCCGGCTGCTGAAGGCTGCTCGTATTGCGCCGCTACGCTGCGAAGGAACTTCAGCGCCGGCGCGTTCTTCGCCGTTCGCACGTAGGACAGGCGCACCGCTGCCAGGCCGCGCTGGACGGCGACCGCGCCCAGCTCGGCCAGCATCCGGTGCTCGACGCCCCGGCCCAGCGCCCGGCAGCTCAACAGAAATGTGTCCACCTCCAGCGCCTCCGCTCCCGCCGAGTACAACATCACCCCGACCAGACCGTAGCTGCCGAACCGGTCTGTCACCCGCACCGCCAGGCATTCGCCACCCTGTTCGTTCAGAAAACGGCGAATCTCGCCCTCTGTCCTCCGGGTCGCCGCCAGGTTCATCTGGTTGGTCCGCTGAACAAGCTGCGCCACTCGGGGAAGCTGTTCCGTTTCGACCGGCGCGATTTCAACCCGCAGCTCCAGCTTGGCCAGAAACTCTTCCAGCGTGGTCACCTGCTGTTGCAGCCGCCGCCGCTCGAGCCGCTGCCCGTACATCGCCGTGCGCTTCTTGTCTTCTTCGGTCGTCGTCAGGTGGTCGAACGCCCACACGTGCCTCAGAAAACCGGGAATGCGCTCCGCCTCCCGTGGCAGCTCCAGGGTCAGCACTTCAGGACACCTCGCCTCGACTTCCGCGCACTCGGTCGGAGAATCGTCCACGAAGATGAAACTGTCCAGGCCCAACTGAAGCTCGGCCGCCAGCTCGCGAAGGCTCTCCGATTTCGCTTCCCAATTGATCCGCCAGGCAACGAAGTGCTCCTTCCGCAGCGGCATTTCCGGATGAGCGGCGAAGGTGGCCCACACATCCTCTTCGTTGTTCTTGCTGGCCAGACAAAGCAGCATTCCCGCATCGTGCTGCTCCACCATGAACTGCTGCAACGCCCGCCGCGGCTCGTCGATCGTGACGCCGCGCGGGCCGTCTTCCCCACACACGCCCCGCCACAACGTCTGATCGCAATCCAGCACGATCACCTTGAACGGCGCCGTCCGCATGGCGTGGATCTTCCGCGCGATCAACGTGCCCAGAGCGGCGAAAAGCTCCGGCGTGTACGGCACATGCCCCAACTGCTCGCCATGAGGATCGTCGTAGTTCTCCACCGAGTACAGCGCGCCGAGTTCCTCCGATCGCGCCACGTGCACCGTCCCCGCCCGTGCGAAACTGCCGGCCACCAACTCCTCCATGCGACTCTGCATGGCCGCCCGCCCGGGCTCCTGAAGAAATGCGCCGGAGGCCGGGCACAAACAGACCAGATAGGGGGCTCCGGGGCGCTCAGCCGCCGCCTGAAGCGCGCTGATGAAGTTGCGGACGTTGTCTTCAATGAGTTCCGGCCCCGCGCTTTTCGACTGCGCCCAGTCCTCGATCCGCACCAGCACGACGTTGACTCCCTGGCGGTTCCCTCCCACCAGGCTGGCCGGGTCCAGCAACTGTTGAAACACCTGGTTGTAAGGCGCAAACCGGACTTCGTAATCGAAGTCCAACTCTCGCATCCAGAATGCCAGGATCGGCGCCACCGGCTCGGCCGTGAAAGTGGCGGTGACCGCGATCAGGGGCTTCTCCTCGGGCTGCTCTGCCGCTCTTGGTTCCGGTTGCAACGCCTCCGGCACGGGCAACTCCGACAGCCTCGTCGCCGGGGCCCTCAGACCCGCCTGCAAGACCGCAAAGTAGGCCGACACGGCCGACCGGATCGTCTCCGCGTGGTAGAGATCCCGGCTGTAAACCGCCAGCGCGCGCAGGCTTCCGACTTCCTCAACGATGTTCAGAAACAAGTCGAAATCCGTGGCGCTTACACCCGCCTCGAGCGGCTCCAGTTCCAGCTCCCCCAACTCGGTCCTGGCCAGCACGGGCTCGACCGCGCTGAACATCACCCGGAACAGCGGCGTATAGCTGGACTGGCGGCCCGGATGCGCCGCCTCCACTACCTTGGCAAACGGCAGGTCCTGGTGCGCGTACGCCGCCAGCAGGCTCCGGCGGGTGCGCGCGACCACCTCTCGAAAGTCGGGGTCGCCCGCAAGCTGTGTTCGCACCGGCAGCGGCGCCGCAAAAAAGCCCATCAGCCGCCGCAGCTCCGGACGGTTCCGGTTGGCGCTGGTCGTGCCAATGACGACGTCGGTCTGTCCCGCCCACCGCGCCGCCAGCGCCTGAAACGCCGCCAGCAGAACGGCAAACGGCGTCGCGCCTTCGCGCCGGCAGAACTCCCGCAGCTCCTCCGCCACTCCGTTCGGGAACGCGAAGCTCTCACTGGCCCCCTCGAAAGTGGGCGCCGGCGGGCGGGGCCGGTCCGCCGGCAATTCCAGAACCGGTGCGCCTTCCAACCACTCTCTCCAGAACCCCATCAACCGGTCGAGCCGCTCACCCTGAAGCTGCTCCCGCTGCCAGGCAGCGAAGTCCCCATAGCGAACCGGGAGCGGCTCCCACGGAGGTTCTTCGCCCCGTAACAGCGCCTCGTAGCCCGTCCATAACTCCTCCAGCAGCAGCCTCACCGACCGTAGGTCGAACACAATGTGATGCGCCACCACTAGGCCCAAGTGTTCCTGCTCGCTTAGCCGGTACAGGCGAAATCGGTACAGCGGTCCGCGTGTCAGATCGAACGGCCGCCGGATATCGAGCGCCGCCAGCTCCAGCGCGTCCTCTTCCCGTTCGTCTTCCGGAATCCCGGAGAGGTCTTTCACGGTCAGGGCCGCTTGCCCCGGCGGGGAAGCCACACACACCGGCCTCCCATCGGATACGGCGAAGACGCAGCGAAGCGATTCCTGCCGAGCCTCCACCGCGCTCAGCGCCCGTTGCAAAACTTCAGGGTGCAGCCGCCCGCGAATCCGGAACAGAAACGGTATGTGGTAGGCCGCGCTGCCGGGATGGATCTGGTTCAGCAGCCATAACCGCTCCTGCTCGAATGACAATGGCGCCTCCGCCGCCGCCCGCCGTCGAATTGAGCTGACGGGCGCCGCCGCCTTCGCCACCGCTTCGGCGATCTTCCCCGCTAAAGCGTCAATGCTGGCCCCCGCCAGCAGCTCCACGGCCGGCAACGCGATCCCCAGCTCCTCCTCGGCCCGGTTTTGCAGCTCCGTCGCCATGAGTGAATCCAGCCCCAACGACGTCACCGGCCGGTTGGTCTCGATCACTTCCGGCGCCGTTCTCAGCAGCCGCGCCAGCTCGTGCTTGAGCCAGGCGGCCGCCACTGCCGGCCGCTCCTGCTCGCTCGCAGCCGCCAAATCCTCTCGGCTCGGCCCTGGGGTCTGTTCAGCCACCGAAGCGCCGGCGGCGACGCTCTCGTACAACACCCTAAGATCACCGGCCAGGTACTGGGCCCGGCACAGGCCCCGCTGAATCTTGCCGCTGGAGGTCCTCGGAATACCCCCCTTCTTCACCAGAACAAAAGCGTACAACTGGACCTCGTGTCTTTCGGCGATCGCCTGCCGTACCGCCCGCGCGATCTCTTCGGGATCGGCCGGCTCCCGCCGGCCCGCCTCAACGGCGAGCACCAGCCGCTCCTCCCCGCCCGCCTCGATCGAAAACGCCGCGCAGATGCTCGCTGCCGTCTCCGGGTGGGCCTTTCGAGCCGTGAGCTCAATATCGCTCGGGTGGTGATTCAGCCCGCGGATGATGATCAGGTCTTTCAGCCGCCCGGCGATGAACAACTCGCCCTCGCGCAAAAAGCCCAGGTCGCCGGTGCGCAGAAAGGGTCCTTGGCCGGAGTCCGCCAGCCGCGCCTGAAACGTCTCTCGCGTTTCCTCAGGCCGCCGCCAGTAGCCGCAAGCGACCCCGGGGCCCGCCACCCAAACCTCGCCCACCTCGCCGGAAGCGCATTGCTTTTGCGAGTCCGGATCGACGATCGCCACCAATGTGTCCCGGCCGGGCCGCCCGCACCCCACCAGGACACGACAGCCGCTGGATCCTGGGTCCGCCGCCACCACACGATTTCGCGCCAGCCCCTCCCCGCTCACCGCCAGCAGCACCGGCCCTTTTCCCTTCATTCCCCCCGAGACTTTGAGTGAAGCCTCCGCCAACCCGTACGCGGGATAGAAGGCCGCCCGGCGAAACCCGCTCGGCGCGAACGCTTTCGCGAACCGCTCGAGCGTCTCGGCATGAACCGGCTCGGCCCCGTTGAAGGCCACCTCCCAGCAGCTCAAGTCCAGATGTGCGCGATCCTCCGGCTTGATTCTTCGCACGCAGAGGTCATAAGCGAAATTCGGGCCCCCGCTATGCGTCGCCCGGTACCGGCTGATGGCTTCGAGCCACGTCGCCGGCCGCTGCATAAACGTCGCCGGCGACATGAAATAACACGCGATGCCTTGATACAGCGGGGCGAGCAGCCCGTAAATCAGCCCCATGTCGTGAAAATGCGGCAGCCACGTCACCACCACGCTCTCGCGGCCGTGCCGGAACCCGTCGTCAATGTTGGCCAGGTTGTGCAGCACGTTGCCGTGCGTGATCATGACGCCCCGCGGAAGGCTCGTGGACCCGGAAGTGTATTGCAGGTATGCGACTTCGTCGGACTTCGCGCGCGCCGGCGAGAATCCCTCCCCAAAACCATCAGGGATCTGATCCGTCGCTTGAACTCCCAGAGCTTCCGCTACCCCGGCGCCCCCGAGCTGTTCGGCCGCCGCCGAGCTCGTCAGCGCCAGGCCCGCGCCCGTGTCCTGTTGCACCTGGATGAGTTTTTCCAGCCCCGTGCGCGCCCCTGGCAACGGGAGGGGAACAGGAATCACTCCCGCGTACAGACAGCCGAAAAAGCCTGCCAGAAACTCCAGCCCCGCCGGATATAGCAGCAGAACCCGGTCCCCCCGCCGGCGGCGTCCCTGCATCCACGCAGCGATGGCTCGGGCCCTCCCGTCCAGCACACGGTAGGAAAAGCCGTCACCGCCGCCGCCGTCCTTCAGAAACGTGTAGGCTGCATCGCAAGAGCCTTCCGCGGCCCGGAACTCGAGAAGTTCACTCAAGGAGGCAACATCGAGTTGCCACGTAGGAACGTCAGGTGCCATTCGCCGCCTGATAACGCCCGCATTTAGGACATCACAGTGTCATAAGACGGACACACTTCATTATCCCCCACGCCTTTACGGGCTCTCAAATCGCGGCGCCGGCCTAGCGGACCGTGACCACCAGGCTCTTGGATTCGCTTCTGCCTCCTGGCCCGGTCGCCTTCAAGGTATACCTCGTGGTGGCTTCCGGCGTCACGGTGAAGCACCGGCTGGTGGGTTCCAGTTCCCTCACGGGTGGATCGATACGAACCGCCTCCGCGCCCTCGACGCTGTAGCACAGAGTGACAGGCTGTCCTTTGGCGACTTCGTTCTGGTTGGCCAGGAACAGGGGAATGAGCGACGCGGCCGGCGCCGCCTCGGGCGCCACCACCTGGATGGCGAACTCCGCCGAATCCTCACCCCCCGGCCCTGTCGCCGTCAGCCGGTAGATCCTGGTTCTGTCCGGGGCAATTGAGAAGCAGCGGTTGAAGGTGGGCCGCACTTCACGGATCGGCGGGTCGAGCCGCACCTCCTCGGCGTTCTCCACACCATAACAAATCGTCACTTCTTCACCCCGCGCCACAACCCCTGAACTCGCATAGAATCGCGTGATCTTGACCTTGTTGGATTCGGCGGTCGGCCCTGGGGCCCGCGGCTTTTCCGCAGGTTCGCCACATGTCATCAGGACAGCCAGCCCTGCCGGCCAGAGCTTAGAAAGCCGTCCGGATCTTTCCGTCAGTGATTTCATCGGGTTCCGGAAGCCTCACCTTTCCCAGATAGATCGCCGCCTTGCCTTCGTGCGAAGAATAGTAGCTGACCCACAGCAAGCGCTCATGATATACGAGCCCGGGGTAGCTCGTGTCTCCTCCCGACGGCAGCGAAAGGAATTCGCTCAGCGTGGCCTCCCGCTCGTTCAGCCAGCACAACGACGTGCGCTGCCGTCCGTCGTACAGCCGCCCCGCCGCTACAATCCGGCCGTCGGGCAGGCGAATCATGTTCGGCCCCCCGAGCCGGACTCCGAGATCCTTCCACTCCCAACCGCGGTACGGCGGCCGGCTGTAGCCCAAATAGGCCGTCGCCGCGGCGCCATCCCGCCGCAAAAGGCATAGCGCCGAGTCGTCGCTGTTGAACAGCAGAGTCGCTTCACTCGGCCTGCCCTCTGCCGGCACGCGGTCGGCCACGACTTGGAACCGCAGGCCTCCCGGTCCCACGTACATCCTCAGAAACCGGTCTTCGGTCGTCCCGTAGGCCATGCTGTAAGCGCTACCGCGGTGCCACGTCACCCGCCACAGCCAGACGTCCGGATCCCCGATCTTGAACGGAATGCCCCACTCCCGGCCGTCCAGCGAATACCAGGCCAGCGACTGGTGGCGAAACTCCGCCGGCGGATTATACGCTGCCACGGCCGACAACATCAGCCGCCTGTCAGGAGTAACGCTCAGCTTCGGGTCGCGCAGGTCCGCGTGTTCGGTGGAAACGTAGAATGCCGGCGACCAGTGAACGCCGTCGGCCGAAGAGATCACGCGCAGCGCCCCGTCCGGCGACACGTGCGCCGAGCCCTCACGGAAGGCACAGTACCAGCGCTCGCGAAAACGGATCAGGTCCGTAAAAGCGTTGTGCGGCGCTTCCGACCAGATCTTCTCAATACTCACCAATTCCGCCCGCGGCTTCATCCGTGACGGATCCGGCGCCCCGATCGCCCGCGGCCTGTTCATGTCGCCGCCCGGCGGCGCCGCGCCCCGGGGTCGCGGAAGCGGGACAGGCAGTCCCGGCACGTCGCTGCGGGGCTTCTGCCCCGCGTACGACACTGCCACCCCGGCGCCCACGGCGCACAGCAGAAGGAGTCGTTGCGCTGGACGGCTCATCTATCCCCATTCTAGTGAAGCCGGCCGTGCCGCCATTCTCTCATATTCGTACCCTTTTGTCCCCGACCCGCGTCCTGTATTACGATAGAAGGAGTCCAGATTCTGTTCTGGGCATGCGCAGAAGTAGAAAGAATAGCGAGGTGATCATGTACATGAAATCGCTCATGGGCGCGGCCGCGTGCCTCATATTTTTGGTGGGTTTGGCCGCCATCGCCGCCGAAGCCCCGGACAAGATCGTTTTCGAATCGAAGATGGGCAATGTGACCTTCGACCACAAGGCCCACACTACCCGTGTCAAAGACGACTGCAAAGTTTGCCACGACAAGTTGTTCAAGCAGTCGCGCGAACCGATCAACTTCAAGGCCGGCATGCATCAGCCCGCCGAAAAGGCCAAGACCTCTTGCGGCGCCTGCCACCACCCCGGCGGCCAGGCCTTCGAGTCGAAGGGCAATTGCAACAAGTGCCACGTCAAGAAATAGCTTCCCGGGGGCGCTAGGCCCCCCTCTCCTGATTCATCCCTCCCGCGCTCCACCCGTCGCAGCAATACGGCGCTTATGCCTCCCGCCTTGCCGCCGGCTTTTCTTCGGCAAGCGCTCTTAACTGCCTCTCCAGCTCTTCGACCCTCCGTGCGAGTTCCTCCACCTGTTGGCCGACCGGGTCGGGCAGCCGCCCGTGATCGAGCACATCGTCGTCGGTGGCCAGGAATCGCTCCCCGTGCTGCCGCACCACGCGCCCCGGCACGCCCACCACCGTCGAGTGGTCCGGCACGGACTTGACCACTACCGAGCCCGCCCCGATCTTCACGTGATCTCCGATCCTAATATTACCTAGCACCTTCGCCCCGGTCCCAATGACAACGTGATCTCCAATCGTCGGGTGGCGCTTGCCCTTCTCCTTGCCCGTCCCGCCAAGCGTCACTCCCTGATACAGCAGTACGTCATCGCCGATCTCCGTTGTCTCGCCGATCACCACCCCCATGCCGTGGTCGATGAAAAAGCGCCGCCCGATCTTGGCCCCGGGGTGGATCTCAATGCCCGTCAGCCACCGGCTGAACTGCGAGATCAGACGCGGCAGCAGCGGCACGCCACGCCGGTAGAGCCAGTGCGCCACCCGATGCAGCAGAATCGCATGAAGTCCCGGATAGCAGAGCAGAATCTCCAGCACGCTTTTGGCCGCCGGGTCCTCGCGAAAGATCGTGTCGATCTGCTCCTTGATGGCGCGAAACATCTTGTTCCCATTATGGGCCCATCACCCGCCCGCCTGTCGTTAGTCGCCCGGCGGCCGTGGCCGCTCACGAGCCGCTGTGCGACTTCACGAACGCGTCGATGCGTTCCGCCAGCTCATCGACTGAGGCCGCCTCGCTGAGCGCCACCACCATCCACTTCGCACTAACAGGTATCAGAACCGTCCTCTCCCCAATCTTCAGGATTTCCTCCGTATGGGACCGCGCCAGACGCGAAACCTCTTCCTGGATCTCGCCGCGCGACTCCCGCTCGAGCAGCACCAAGAACGCCGCACCCGACCACCGGTATACATGCCCCTCGCTGCCGAATCCCTGGCTGAGCTGTTGTGCAAACCGCGTCAGCACCCGGTCTCCGGCTCCAAAGCCGTACCGGGAGTTCACCGCCGCGAGCCGCTGCACCACGCACACCACCGCATGCGTCGGCGTGCCCTCCGTCAGCGCCTCCGCCAACGCTCCCTCGGCTTGTTGCCGCTGCCTCAGCCCCGTGAGGGCGTCGCGGTCCGGCCCAACGGCCCCTCGCGCGAGGCTCCCCTTGGTCCTCGCCACGCCCAGCTCAAGGTCGGAGAGATGGTCCCGCGTTTCCTCGGCCCGCAGCCGTGTCTCGGCCCGTAGGTCCTTCAGGCAATCCGCCAGCCGCAGCCGAAGCGTCCGCAAGTCGTCGACCTCCGAGGCTTTCTCCAGTTGCTTTTCAATGTCGTGTATCCGCTTCACGGCGCGCTGGCCCGTGACCGCCAGCTTGCCCATCGTCTCTGTCAGCATCGCCACCACCGCCTGCAACTCGCGCTGCCGGCGCTCAAGGCCCCGGTCCAGCCGGCGGTTGTACTCCTCCAACGCCCGGATCGCTGCTCCTGTCACAATCAGCGCCTCCGAGTACGGGTCCGCCTCCAACCTTTGCTCAAGGGAATTGAGATCGGCGCAGAACTGCTGGTAGTCGGCTTCGTCTCTGTTGAGCGCGTGCAACCGGATCGCCTGAAGCAGCAGCTTCGTCGTGCGCAAGAAAAGTTCGCCTTCTTCCGGTGAACCCCTTGCCAGCCACCTGCGGATGAATCTCAGGGGTTGCCTCCCCTTCTGGCCAAGGGCCAAGCCCGCTCGTTCCCATTATTACCCAAACGCCTCACTCACTGTCTCCACCGCCTCCCCCTTGGCGCGCCCCGTGCTATATTGCCTGTATGCCGGAAGGCTACGTCCCGCTGTTCATCTTCACCGTGCTCGCCACTGCTTTCGTCCTGGCCCTGCTGTTGCTCGCCAAGCTCCTCCGGCCCTCCGCTCCCCTCCGCATCAAGCTCGAAGCCTACGAATGCGGCATCCAGGCCGTCTCCGACGCCCGCGGCCGCTACGCCGTCCGCTATTACATCACCGCCATCCTGTTCGTCATCTTCGACGTCGAGACGATCTTCCTCTATCCCTGGGCCGTCCGCTACAAACACCTGGGCTGGTTCGGTGTCGCCGAGGTGGCCGTCTTCCTCGGCATTCTAATCGTCGGCTACGTCTGGGCCTACAAGAAAGGCGCCCTGGAGTGGGTCTGACGGCGCAAGCCGGAACCGCGTGCTGAACGTCAATTCCTCCATCCTCCGCGTCTATCCGCTTCCCCCGGCGGCCTGGAGATCTCCCGTGCCCCGGCAAACACCCCGGTAGCCATCCGATGACTCGGCGCCTCTACTACGACGACGCCTACCTCACCACCTTCCGCGCCCGCATCGTCGGCCGCGGCTGCGACCCCTGCGAAGTCTTCCTCGACCAGACCGCCTTCTACCCCACCTCCGGCGGCCAGCCCTACGACACCGGCCTCATCCACGGCGTTCCCGTCATCGACGTGCTCGAAGACGGCCCCCGCATCCTGCATCGGCTCGCCCGCCCGGTCAATGTCGATGAGGTCGAATGCTCGGTGGACTGGCAGCGCCGCTTCGACCATATGCAGCAGCACAGCGGCCAGCATCTGCTTTCCGCCGTCTTCGCCGCGCTCTACGGCATGAACACGCTGAGCTTCCACCTCGGCAGCGACATTTCCACCCTCGATCTCGACGCGCCGGCGCTCGAGCCCGCGCAGATCCTTCGCGCCGAACAGCGGGCCAACGAGTTGGTCTTCCAGAACCGCCCCATCACCATCGCCTACGAGCAGGCCTCCGAAGCGGCCGGCCTCAGAAAGGAATCCGCCCGCCAAGGCCTCCTCCGCATCGTCATCATCCGGGACCTTGACCGCAGCGCTTGCGGCGGCACCCACGTCCGCGCCACCGGCGAGATCGGTCCGATCATGATCCGCCGCCTGGAGAAGATCCGCGGCAACATTCGCGTCGAGTTTCTTTGCGGCCTCCGCGCCGTGCGCCGGGCCCGCGCCGACTTCGACGCCCTCACGCAGGTGGCCCGCGCGGTCTCTGCGTCGCTGGACGAAACCCCCTCTCTCGTGGCAGCCCTGCATGCCAGACTCTCGGAGGTGGAAAAGAGCGCCAGGCGCCTCGCCCGAGAGCTCGCTGAGACGCGCGGCCGCCGGCTTTACTACGAAACGCCCCCAGGCCCGGACGGGCGCCGCCTCCTTTTCAAGCGCCTGCCGGCCGGATCCCTCAGCGAAGAGCTCCGCGTCGAGGCGCAGAGCTTCACCGCGCAGCCGAAATCGATCTATCTGGCGGCCATCGACGAGCCGCCCTCCCTCCTCCTGGCCGCCTCAGACGATGAGAATATCAATCCGGGCGTGCTGCTCAAAGAGGCCTTGTCCCGCGCCGGCGGCCGCGGCGGCGGCAACGCCCGCATCGCCCAGGGCAGCCTGCCCTCCAAAGACGCTCTCGACGGCCTGCTGGCGGCGTTGCCCTTCGGCGTATAACGGCGCCACCGCGATCGACCCCAGCCCCAACACAAACAGCACAATCATCGCCGCGATCAGCCGCTTGACCCGTGCGCTGGCCCCCTCGAACTCCTTCCAGTACAGCAGGCCCCACAACGTGCTCACCAGCACCGCCCCCTGCCCGATCGCGTAGCTGATCGCCGGACCGACCTGCACCTCCGGCGGCGCGCTCGCCGCCGCAAAGTTGGCGATCGTCCCAATCGTCCAGATCGCGCCCCCCGCCAGCCCCAGCAGATGCTGCCGCACCGTGCCCCGGAAGTACGGCCGGATGCCGATCGGCTTGCCCTTCACCGGCAGGTTCATGAAGAACAGGTTGTAAAACGGCGTGCTCAGCAGCACGCCGATCGAGAAAATGAAGCCCACCGCGTATGCCCGCAGGCCCAGTTCGCCCTGCTTCGACATCTCCACCAGCGGATAAAACGAACCCATCAGCACCCCGCACGCCAGGCTCAGCCCGATCCCCTTGAACCCCGTCTTGGGTCGTTTCCGCCCCGGCCGTGGTTCCGCCTTCGCCTCGGCCGCCTCTTTCGTCGCTGCATACTCACGATAGGCGCGCGCCACAACGACAATGCCCGACACCAGCAGCGCCGCCCCCCCAAACAGCAGCAGCGCATTGCCCTGCGGGTTCAGCACGTAGCTCCAGACCACGCCGATCACCAGCGCCAGCCCGATACCGATCGGAAATGCCACCGCCATCCCCGCCACCGAAATCGCCGCCACCAGCAGCATGTTCGCCAGGTTGAAAACGCAGCCCGCCACAAAGGCGAAAAACAGCGGCCGCTTGCTCGTAATCAGCAAATTGTCCTGAAAGGACAACTCTGGCCCCATCGACCCAAAGGTCAGCGCCAGCAGCGTGGCCGTCAGGAACACCCCGAAGGAGTAGTCGAAGTAGAACAGTTCAAAGCGCCACTTGCCCGTCATCTTGGTCGTGTTCGCCCACGACCCCCAGCACAACATCGTCAGGAAGGTGAGCAGCAGCGCGGAAACGTATGTCGTCGGCAAAATCATGACTGCCTGCCCGCTTTCTCCGGACCGCTGTCACGCCGCCGGCTTCGAGCCGCCCGATCTCAGCCACAGCGCGACTGCCTGTCCGCTATCGGCTTACAACTGTGACAGCGTATCACGCCTCCCCGTCCGGACGGTCCCCCATCCCGGGAACTGTTTTATACTAAAGCCGTTTCACTACGACTTGGAGGCGCACCATGAAACGGATTACCCTTTTGTCGGCGCTTCTGCTGGCAGCAGTCGCCGCGGCGGCTCAGAAGCGTGACTTCGTTATCAACACCGAAACCCCCGAAGGCCAGTTGCTCCAGCAGATCGGCCTGGAAGAAGACCCCGCCCAGAAGGCCCTCCTGCTGGAACAGTTTGCCCAACAATACCCCAAACACGAGGCTATCGGCTGGGTCCTCGCCCAACTGCCCCCGGTCTACGCCAAGCTCGGTCAGCCCGATAAGTCCTTGGCCGCCTGCGAGAAGATGTTGGCCCAAACCCCCGCCAACGCCCCCGGCGCCCACGCCTGTCTCAAGACCGCCGAGGAGCAGAAAGACCCCGATCTCGTCAAAAAGTTCGCCGTGCTCACCCACGAGGCCGCCAAACTGACCCTGGCCGCGCCCAAGCCCCGGTTCGAGTTCGAGGACGAGGAAGAAGCCTGGAAGCAAAGCATCGACTTCGCCAAACAGGTCTCCAACTACGCCGAGTGGTCCCTCTACAGCGCCGCCCTCCAAACACCCGACCCCGCCAAGAAGATCGAATTGCTGGAGACTCTGAAGTCGCGTAACCCCGAAAGCGAATACGTCGACCAGCTCACCCCCATCGCCTTCCTCGCTTACCGCCAGGCCGGTCAGACCGACCAAGCCGTCGCCTTGGCCGAAAGCGCTGTCGCCGCCAAAAAAGCCAACGAGGACATGCTCCTCGTGCTTGCCGATTACCATTTCACCCAGAAAAAGGACTCCGCCAAAACGCTCGAATACAGCCAGATGCTCATCGATTACCTCGAGGGCCGCCAGCCCCCGGAGGGTGTCAGCGCCGCCGATTGGCAAAAGAAAAAGGATGTCTCCCTCGGCATGGCTTACTGGATGATGGGCGTCACCCACAGCAGCCAGCAAAAGTACCGCGACGCCGATCGCGAGCTCCGCAAGGCCATCACCCACATCAAAGACAACCCCCAGTTGCTCGCCGGCGCCCTGTTCCACCTCGGTGTCGCCAACTTCCAAATGGGCAGCGCCAGCGGCAATGAGCAGCAAATCCTGGACGCGTTCAAGTTCACCAAGCAGTGCGCCGACATCAAGAGCCCGTTCCAGGCCCAGGCCCGCAAGAACCTCGCCGCCATCCAGTCCCAGTACCGCATTCGATGAACATCCTCGTCCCCAACCTGGGCTCCACCTCGCTCAAGTACCAGTTGCTGAACATGCCCGCCGAGACGGTTCTGGCTAAGGGCCGCCTCGAGCGGGTCGTCGATTACCGCGACGCCATCGGCCAAATCGACACCGGAGCCGCCTCCATCGACGCGGTCGCCTTCAAAACTGTCCTCGGCGGTGAGCGCTACCGCGGCACGTTCCTCATCGACGACGCCCTCATCGCCGCCCTGGAAGAGTATCTGCCCGCCGCCCCCGCCCATAACGCCATCTACCTCACCGGCATCCGCGCCTTCCGCGAGGCCATGCCGAAGACCCCGCTCGTCGCCGCTTTCGAAACCGAATTCCACGCCACCATGCCCGAGTACGCCGCCCGCTACGGCGTCCCCCGTGAGTGGCGCCGCAAGTACGGCCTGCGCCGCTACGGCTTCCATGGCGCTTCGCACGAGTACGTCAGCCGCCGCGTGCCCGAAATGCTCGGCCTGCCGGCCGATTCCCTCCGCCTCGCCAGTTGCCACCTCGGCGGAAGCTCTTCGATCTGCGCCATCCAAGGCGGCCGCTCCATCGACACCACCATGGGCTTTTCGCCGCAGTCGGGTCTCGAAAACGCCACCCGTCACGGCGATCTCGATGTCTTCGCCGTGCTGTACGTAATGGAGCGCGAGGGATTGTCCATCGACCAGGTCCGCGCCCAACTGGCGCGCACTGGCGGACTCGCCGGCCTCTCCGGCATCCCCGGCGGCGACGTCCGCGACATCGAAGCCGCCGCCCAAAACGGCAACGCCGACGCTGCCCTCGCCCTCAACGTCTTTGTCTGGCAAATCAAAAAGACCCTCGGCGCCTACGCCGCCCTCATGGGCGGCCTCGACGCCATCGCCTTCACCGGCGGCATCGGCGAGAACGCCCCCGGGCTTCGCGCCGCCGCCTGTGCGGGCCTGGAATTCCTCGGCGTCAAGCTCGACCCCGCCGCTAACGAGACCGGCGTCGGCGACCGCCTCATCTCAGCCGCCGACTCCGCCGTCCAGGTCGTCGTCCTCGCCGCCAACGAGGAGCTCGTCGTCGCTCGCCGCGCCTATCGCTGCCTCACACGCCAGGCTTGACCCCAGGCCCGGCGCCGCCCCGCCTACTTCATCCTCTGCTCCGGCCTCCGTGCCTCCCACGCCTTCCACAGCGCTTCAAGCTGCTTGACCACCAGTGGGTTGTCTTTCGCCACATCGTGCAGCTCGGTGCCGTCGACTTCGATGTCGTACAGCTCCCACGGCCGGTCCTTCACCGCCACCAGCTTCCACCGGTCCCGGCGCACCGCCCGCCCCCGCGCCCACTTCCAGAACAGCGCATCGTGCGGCCGCCGCCGCTGCCCCTCAAACACCGGCGCCAGCGACTTGCCGTCCATGTGCATCACCCGCCGCCCTTGAAACGTCGGCGGGTGCTTCGCCCCGGCCGCCTCCAGAAACGTCGGCGCCAAATCGATCACGTGCGCCACCTGGTCCGTGATCTGGCCCCCTTGCCGGATCACCGCCGGCCAGTGCACGATCAGCGGCGTCGCAATCCCGCCCTCGTGGTCATGCTGCTTGAACAGCCGGAACGGCGTATTGCTGGCGTTCGCCCAACCGTGCCCGTAACTCTGGTACGTGTCCTCCGGCCCCGGCAGGATCTCCGGCAGATTGCCCGGCCGCACCGGGCGCCCGTCGCGCGTCGCCGCCGGCAGGTAGGGCCCCTTGCGGTCCGGCGCGTATTCGACATGGCAGCCGCCGTTGTCCGACTGAAACACAATTAACGTGTTGTCGATTTCACCCGTCTCCTCCAGCGCCTGCACGATCCGCCCGATCCCCCGGTCCATCCGTTCCACCTGCGCCGCATACACCTCCATCCGCCGCTGCTGCCACTCCTTGTGCCGCTCCTTCTCCCACGGCGGAACGTCCGGATGCCGCGGCGAAAGCTCCCAGGCCGGATTGATCACCCCCAGCTCCTTCATCCGCTCGTGCCGCCGGCGCCGCAGCGCATCCCAGCCGTCCGCATACCGCCCCTTATGCTTCGCAATGTCCGCCTCCGCCGCGTGCAGCGGCCAGTGCGGCGCCGTATAGGCGACGTAGAGGAAGAACGGGCGCTTCTTGGCCGCCCCGTCCCGCACGAACTCCACCGCATGATCCGAGATGGCGTCGGTGTAATAAAACTCCCCCCGCCGGTATTCCTCCTCGGCGCCGGCGTTGTTCCGCATCAGCGACGCCGGCGCATAGTAGCTCGCCGCCCCATGGATGGTCCCGAAGAACTCCTGAAAGCCGCGCTGCACCGGCAGCCCGTCGAAGTCCTCCGGCTTGCTCAGGTGCCACTTGCCGCTCATGTACGTCGAGTACCGCGCCTGCCCCAGTACCTCGGCCACTGTCAGCGCTTCCCGCCGCAGCGTGTTGCTCTCGTCCAGCGCCAGCGTGTGATAGATGCCCGTCAGCAGCGCCGCCCGCGTCGGCACACACATGTTGTTGGTGTAGTAGCGCGTGAACCGCAGCCCGTTCCGCGCCAGCCGGTCCAGCGCCGGCGTCTCGATCTCCCCGCCGTAGGCCCCGATGTCCGAGTAGCCCAGGTCGTCGGCCATGATCATGACGATGTTCGGCCGCTTGTCTTCCGGCTCCGGCGGCCCGCCGCAACTGGCCGCCACAAAACAAGCCAACATCCACGCGCCGGCCCTGCTCATCTTTTTGCTTCCTTCCCTTTCCGCAATTGTCTGCTTACCGCTTCATCTCCGCCAACTGCCGCGGCAGACTCTTGCCGCACCCGTCGCAGAAAATCTCGCCCTCCTCCACCACCCACTGGTGCTCGCCCAGAAACTTCAGGATCGCATCGACACAGGCGTTCCACCCCTCTTTGACCGCCTCCCCCCGCTCCTGCTCGCTCAGAGTTTTTGACCGCCAAAACCGAAACATGCCTCCAACCTCCCTACGCTAAGATGATAGCGATAGATGACCACGCCGGAGTTCGAAAAATACGCCGGTCGGCCCTTCTCCTTCTACCCGCCCATCCTCAACATCGAGCACAACGAGTGGCTCTGGCGGAAGGACACCTGGTCGGAAACCCTCGTCCGCAACACCAAGACCGGCGTCGAACTCTGGATTCCCCGCCGCTTCCTCGGCGAGATCTCCCGCATCGACGAACCCGTCATGATCGTCGGCCTCACCCAGGAACTCGAGTACAAGGGCGGCGCCGTCTGGCCTTACAAGCGCCGCATCGTCGAGATGCCGCCCGCCGCGCCGCGCCCGCGCCCCGGCCAAGCCCCGCCGCCGCCCTCCAAGGGCGCCGAGCCGCCCACCGAGCGCCGAATCGGCTGGATGATCCTCGCTTCGCTCGCCGTCGCCATCGTCGTCACCGCCGCCGCCATCGCCCTGTTCCGGGGCAGGGAATCCGGCGGCCGCATCAACTACCAGGCCGTCCTCCAGGCCGAACTCGGTCTCACCGCCCAGGACGACTACTTCTCCGTCATCCGAAAACTCGGCCCCCCCGCCGCCGACCGCTGGAAATCACAAACCGGCGAGCGCCAGTACCGCGCCCTCGACTACCCCCGCCTCGGCGTCACCCTCATCCTCATGGGCGCTGACCGCGACCAGGTCTTCTACATCGGCGCCAAAGACAAGGACTGGCGCACCGTCCACTCCGTCAAGCTCCCCCGCGGCGGCAACACCGACTCCATCCTCCGCAGCCTCGCGCGCTTTTGAGCGGACATATTGTTTCCATGCGAATAGCTCAGGACCTGTGCGAACTGCCGTCGCTCTCGACGATGCTTTGGCGCAACAGGCCCGCCGCCAGGCTGCGCGACGCGGCAAGACGCTGACCGCCTTGATCGAACAGGGCCTCCGCCGGGCGCTGGCTCAGCCCCACCGGCCTGGCGCCCGGCCGCGCGGGCGCCCGCCGGCCTGCAAAGCTGGCGGAAGCGCCCTCCCGCTTGAATTTTCCGCCGGTCATTTTGACATCCCAGGTCAAAACTGCACACCCGCGGCTCTTGTCGGTCCCACAGAGTCAATGAGTTCTGGCTTGGTGCGAAACGTGCTCGGCAAGCAGCGGAGATATTTTACCTATGGCCACACCCAACCGCTTCTTGGCTTCGGTCACCCCCGGCGTCCTGCTGCTGTCGGCTTTTGCCTTCGCCGCGGCCGGCTGTGCCACCAAGAAATTTGTCAATAACCGCATCGACCCCTTGGCCCAGCGCCTCGAAACCCTCGAAGGCCAGTCCAAGGAGCACGCCCAGAGCATCGGCGAGCTCGAGACAGCCGTCTCCCGCGCCGACGAGCGCGCCGTCAGCGCCGGCCACCGGGCCGATCAGGCCGCCGAAAGCGCAGCCAAGGCCGGCGCCGGCGCCCAACAGGCCGCCCAGGCCGCCCAGGGCGCCACGTCATTGGCCGAAAAAGCTCTCGCCGGCGTCGACACCATCGAAGGCCGCTTGGCCAAGCTGCATGACTACCGTGTGGCGTCCCAGGAGGCCGTGCTGTTCCATTTCGAAAGCAGCCGCCTCACGGACCAGGCCAAGCAGCAGCTTGATGCCGCCGCCGCCCGGCTGGCGCCCGAAGCGCCTTACCTGATCGAGGTCCGAGGCTTCACCGACACCTCCGGCAGCGCCCCCTACAACCTCGAACTCAGCGAACGCCGCGCCCAGGCCGTCGTCCGCTATCTGACTTCCCGTCACGGCATCCCGCTGCACCGCATCTTCGTGCTCGGCCTCGGCAGCGAAGAGCCCGCCGCCGACAACACTACCCGCGACGGCCGCCGCCTGAATCGCCGCGTGGAAGTCAAGGTCTACGTGCCGGCCGGTAGCGAGGCGGTTGCCGCCCGCCGCTAACGCCCGCTTCGGACCGGCGCCAGGCGCCGGGATGCGCCTCTGCCCCGCCACACTCCGGCCGCCAGGGAAACCGTCTCGTCGATTGCTCGCAATCCACCTCGATGCCCGGCCCCGACACCCGTACCGCCCTGCCTCGCCGAGCCTCGGATGAACCTCCGGCCCGCCGATCGGCAGGAGAATCGCAATGATTCTCGGTGGAGCGGAGCGCCAGCTCCGCCACGCCGGCAGTCATGCCGGCGGCCTCGCACCGCCCGACCAGCTCGAGCCGCCACAAGAGCAGGCACGGATGAACCTTCGGCCCACCGATCGGCACGAAAATCACGGTGATTTCCCGTGGAGCCGCTAATCTAATTACTCACCGCGGCCCGGCTACTCGCCCAAAAGGTGTTCAGAACCTACTGAGTTACGTCTCAAACAATACCGCAATTGCGCCCGACCAATTGGTCGCGCAAATGCCGACGCGCTAAAGCACGGTTACATCACCTTAGAGGCTTCAAGATCGGA
>FWPU01004089.1_pt1 | contig 34763 bp, 29 predicted proteins | sample 2228361 | NCBI WGS metagenome assembly FWPU01 (sample SAMEA103939777, study PRJEB20133) | metagenome
TGGGGGCAGGAGAGCCCATCGAACCCCTGGTAAGGCTTCTCCAGACCTTCCGCATCCCCGAAGGCGGGCTCTATGCACGACTCTGCTCAACAGCCGTGAACTTATTCAGCCCTTCTATCCAGTTTTCAAAGTGCGGAAAATAGGCTTAGCGCGCCAAAGCATGCGCTACGAACCTGGTACCGCGGCGCCTGTGTTCCTCATACAGGCCCATCAGCTGCGCGGCCAGTTTTCGTGGGTCATGGTGGGTGGGCATGTTCAAATCCACCAGGTCGGCAGTGATGATGGGTGGGGCCTCAGGGACCGGCGGCCGGTCCAGCCGCACCGGATGCACCCCCCAAGCCTCGGGGTACGTGACGTTGAAGTTGTCATTGGCCAGCACCAGATCGAACTTAAGTTCGGGGACGTGGTTCTGCAACGCCAGCAGGTAGTCGCCCAGGGTGTAGCCGTCCGTCTCGCCGGGCTGACTGGCCACGTTGCAGGCGTAGACCTTCAGCGCGGGCGACGCATTCAGAGCCCGGGCGATGTCGCGCACCAGCAGGTTGGGCAATACGCTGGTGTACAGGCTGCCGGGTCCCACCACGATCAGGTCGGCGTCAAGGATGGCCTGGATTGCTTCCGGGTAGGCCAGGACGTCTGCCGGCTCTAAGAACACCCGGCGGATGGCCACGCCCGGGCGAGGGACCCGTGACTCGCCCTGCACCACCGATTCATCGCCCAGCTCGGCGCACAGGGTCACCTGCTGCAAGGTCGAGGGCAGGACGCGGCCTCTGACCGCCAGCACCCGGCTCGACTGGCGCAGACCGTCCTCGAAGTTGCCGGCAATGCTGGCCATCGCCAGGATGAAGAGGTTGCCAAAGCTGTGGCCTTTCAGCCCTGAGCCATCACCGAAGCGATACTCCATCAGCTGGGTCATGAGGGGTTCGGAGTCGGCCAGGGCGGCGATGCACTGGCGTAGATCACCCGGGGGCAGGATGCCGAACTCCCGGCGCAGCCGGCCGGAGCTACCCCCGTCATCGGCCACGGTCACGATGGCCGTCAGGTTGGCCGTGTGCTCCTTCAGGCCGCGCAACAGCGTCGAAAGCCCGGTCCCACCCCCGATGGCCACGACCTTCGGACCCCGTTGCAGGGCCCGCCGGCGGTAGAGCGCCTCAGCCACGCTGCCTGAGGCATCCGGGCGCAGCGCCGAAAGCAACGACCGATTCAACTGCACCAGCGCCACGCTGACCATGATGAGTCCCAGCGTCCCCACGATGGCCGCCCGCCACAGGCGCGGGATGAACTGCAGAGTCAGGTAATAGAAGACCTGCGGTAAGGGCTGCTGGCGGTATAAGTGGACCAACACATAGGCTATGCCCAGTGCCAGGAGGACCACCCCGGCGAGAAAGAGGAGCACCCAGCGCTTGACTCCCAGGCCGGGATACAACCACCTGAGGTTCCTCATAGACAACCCTCCACTTGTTGGCAGTAGCCAATGTCAGGGGGTAGAGGACTCAAGATAATCACGCAGTTTGCGCGTGCTGAGGGGATGACGTAGTTTGCGCAGAGCCTTGGTCTCGATCTGGCGGACACGCTCCCGGGTCACACCCAATTCTTTGCCCACCTCTTCCAGCGTCCGGGACTGTCCGTCCTTCAACCCGAAGCGCATTTCGAGCACTTCGCGCTCGCGGTCCTCAAGGATAGCCAGCGCATCTCGCATCTGCTCGCGCAGGAGCTCACGGAAGGCAGCATCAGAGGGTCGCGGGAGCGACGAGTCTTCGATGAAATCGCCCAGACTGCCTGATTCGTCGCTGTCCGGGGAGCCTATGGGGCTCTCCAGCGACATCGGGTCCTGGGCGACGCGCTGAATCTGCCGCACTCGGGTCACGGCACGATGCAACTTACGTTCCAGGTCCGGGTCGAGGCGCTCGCCGGCTGCCAGGCGCTCTTCAATGGCCAACCTGTCCTCGTCGGACAGGAGGTCCATTTCCAGGGCAATCTCCTCCTCGGTAGGGTCGCGGCCCAGCTGCATGGTGAGTTGCTGCACGGCGCGCAAGTAGCGGTGGATGCTATCCACCATGTGGACCGGCACCCGGATGGTGCGGGACTGATCGGCGAGGGCCCGGGTGATGGCCTGACGAATCCACCAGGTGGCATAGGTGCTGAACTTGAAGCCACGCTCGGGGTCAAATTTCTCCACGGCGCGCAGGAGGCCCAGGTTGCCTTCCTGAATCAGGTCCAGGAGGGAGATGCCGCGCCCGGCGTAGCGCTTGGCGATGCTGACCACCAGGCGCAGATTGGCCTCGGCCAGCCGGCGCTTGGCCAGGGCGCCCTCGGTGACCCAGCGTTCCAACTCCAGGCGCTCATCCTGGGACAAACCGTTGTGACGCAGCCGGCGCAGGGCTTCCTGCCCACGCTGAATCGCCTCGGCGTAGGCGATTTCCTCCTCGGCCGAGAGGAGCGGCACCCGGCCAATCTCACGCAGATACATGCGCACGGGGTCATCGGCCGCGTCTAACAGTTCGGACTCCAGATCTTTGGCCTTGGCCTCGGCTTCTTCGGCTACCGCCTCCACTGCGCTCAGAGCCTCGGCGTCGGGCTCCTCGTCCGACTCCTCCAGGATGGGAATGCCCCTCTCCTTGATGGCCTTGCGCAGCGCGAGGACCTCGGGGTCGCCCTTGCGGGCATCGGGGTAGGCATCCTGGATGTCCTGCTCCGTCAGGTAGCCTTGAGCCTCCCCCAGGGAAAGCAGGCGTTTGGCTTTGCGCTCCAGGTCTGACTTCGGGGCCATGCCTCCCCCCTACCCAACCGTCCCCTCTGGCTCAGCCACCAGGTGGCCGGACGATGCCTTCGCCGTCAATCCCCCAGCCGGTAGGTACTCCTCATCCCCGGCCAGGATATGATCCAGCTTCTCGATCTCCTGGGTCAGCTCCACGACCGTCTGCCCGTGACGAGCGATGGCTTCTCGATCGCGAGAAGCTTCCGCCTCAGCCAACAGGAAGCGAACGCCCTCCAGCCGGCCTCGGAGGTTACGCAGACGCAGACGCAGGGCGCTCACCAGGGCTTCCTTCTCCCACTGATCGTCGGCCAGCGGGGGCTGAGACTCGGCCCTGGCGATGAGGAATTTGAGATGTGGACGCAGGGTCTCGTCTACCATCGCCGCCAGAGCATCAACGCCGGCCGCCTCTCCCGAAGCAATAGCCGCTTCCAGCGTTTGAAAGAAGGCCCGGTTCTGGGCATCCTCAAAGTCTTCAGCTTGCAGCGGGCGCGTCCCTACCTGCTGGAGGGTGTGATTCAAGCGGCTCACCAGGGATGGCATGCGCAGCAGGCACGTCAGCAGGTAGGCTTCCACCCCGAAGGTGGGAACCCCCGGCGTTTCGGCGGGAGCCGGTTCCGCTCGCCGGGGCGGGCGCGGCCTGCGAGACGGCGGCTCTCCGCGTAGCTGCTCCCACAGGGTGCGCTCATCCACCCGCACTAGCCGCGCCAGGCGCTGGAGGTAGTGGGTTTGCTCCACCCGATTGCCAATCTCGCGGATCACGGGCAACAGACGCCGGGCGGCCTCGGCCTTCCCCTTGGCGCTCTCCAGGTCCAGGTCTCGGGTCAGCGCGTCGAAATAGTAATCCACGACGGGCAGCGCCTGGTCTATCAGTCGGCGCCATGTTTGGGGGCTGGCCTGAATAACCTTGTCAGGGTCCTGGCCGGGCGGCAGCACCAGGATGCGGAGTTCGGCCTCCAGCCGGCTCTCGTAGCGCACCAGCCCGCGCCAGGTGAGCACCGGGACCACCTCTCTATCCAGTGCCTCCTTGGCCACATCCAGCCCGCGCAGGGTGGCTTCAGTGCCGGCTGTGTCCGCGTCCAGGGCCAGGACGAAGGTCTTGGTGAAGCGTTTGGCCAGCCGCAACTGCTCCTCGGTCAGCGCCGTCCCCAGCGACGCCACCACGTTCTTGAAGCCATACTGGTGGGCAGAGACCACGTCCATGTAGCCTTCGACGATGACGGCGTAGCCTTCGCGGCTGATGGCCCGCCGGGCCATGTCCAGCCCGTAGAGGACATGGCCCTTGTCGAAGATGAGGGTCTGAGGCGAGTTGAGGTACTTGGGCTGGCCTTCCGGACCGCCATCCGGGGCCGGGAGAGCTCGGCCACCGAAGCCGATGACCCGGCCGCGCACGTCGCGGATGGGGAACATGAGTCGGTGGCGGAAGCGATCGTAGTAGCCGCCGCTTTCGCGCTCGATGATCAGGCCGGCGGCGTGGATGTCCTCCAGGCTGTAGCCCTGACGGGTCAGATGAGTGCCCAGGGCATCCCAGCTATCCGGCGCATAGCCCAATTGAAAGGCCTCAACGCTCTCAGCGCTGACACCGCGCCGGGCGATGTAGTCGCGGGCCACCTGGGCTGCCGGGCTGGTCCGCAGCAGGTGGCTGAAAAAAGTAGCCGCCGCAGCGTTGACGGCGCGCAGGCGCTCTCGGGCCTCCTCCTCGGCCGCGGCCTTCTCGCTGCGTGGCGCCAGTTCGACGCCGGCGCGCTGCGCCAGCATCCGCAGCGCCTGGGAGAAATCCACGTTCTCCATCTTTTGGACGAAGGTGAAGACGTCGCCGCCGGTCCCGCAAGCGCCGAAGCAGTGCCATCGCCGGGTATCCGGGAAGACGATGAAGGAGGGTGTCTTCTCGGTGTGGAAAGGGCACAGGGCCTTGAAGTTGCGCCCGGCCTTCTTCAAGGGCACGTATTCCGCGACGACATCCACGATGTCTACCCGGTCCTTAATCTCATCTACAATGCTCAACGTGAACCTCTCGCACTTCTTCCCCCTCAGGAGTTACGTAGAGGCTAGCCGCGCTCATTGGGATTCTCAACGAGCAGCCCTGCTTGCTTCCCAGCTTCACACAGGACTTCAGCGGCGGAGACGAAAATGCAGGCCGACAACCTCTATTGTGGAACCCCCGAGCCTGATCCCTGTGGGCTCGCTCCGGGCGAGCCCACAGGGACGCACAACCCCTTATTGCCTCTGCGCCTTCTCCCGCAGCGCTGCCTGGGCTGCAGCCAGCCGGGCGATGGGCACGCGGAAGGGCGAGCAGCTCACGTAGTTGAGCCCGATCTTATGGCAAAAGGCGATGCTCCTCGGGTCGCCGCCGTGCTCGCCGCAAATGCCTACCTCCAGATCTGGGCGGGTCTGGCGGCCCAGCCGGACGCCCATCTCCATCAGCTTGCCCACGCCGGGTTCGTCAATGGTGGCGAAGGGGTTCTCCGGCAAGATCCCCTTCTGCTGGTACTCCACCAGGAAGCCCGCCTCGGCGTCATCGCGACTGATGCCGAAGGTGGTCTGGGTCAGGTCGTTGGTGCCGAAGGAGAAAAACTGGGCGTACTCGGCGATCTCGTCGGCCGTCAGTGCCGCCCGCGGGATCTCGATCATCGTCCCGAACTTGTAGTCCACGGTGATGCCCTGCTCTTCCATGACCTGCTTGGCCACCCGCTCCAGCGCCGTCTGCTGGACCTTCAGCTCGTTAACGTGGCTGGTGAGGGGGATCATCACCTCGGGGTGCACATCCACGCCTTCTTTGGCCACCTTACATGCGGCCTCGAAGATGGCGCGCACCTGCATCTCGGTCACCTCGAGCATGTGGATGCCCAGGCGCACGCCCCGCAGGCCCAACATGGGGTTGGCCTCGCGCATGGACTCCACGGCAGCCAACAACCTCTCCTTGTCCGTTAACCCCTCTTCCTGCTCCGGGCTGAGGCCCTGCAATTCCTTGCGTGTGCGCAGGGCGGTGACTTCCTGCAGCAGCTCGTCATGGCTGGGCAGGAACTCGTGCAGCGGCGGGTCAATCAGCCGAATGATGACCGGCAGCCCGTCCATCACGCGGAACAGCCCCTCGAAGTCCGCCCGCTGGAAGGGCAACAGCTTCTCCAAAGCCTCCCGGCGTTCCTCAGCCGTCTTGGCCAGGATCATCTGCTGGACGAAGGGCAGGCGGTCGGGCTCGAAGAACATGTGCTCGGTGCGGCAGAGCCCGATGCCCTCCGCACCGTAGTCCCGGGCGCGCTTGGCGTCCCGCGGATAGTCGGCGTTGGCCCACACGCCCAGCCGGCGGAACTCATCCGCCCAACTGAGAAGCTTGATGAGATATGGGTCGTTGATGTCCGGGACCATGGTTTCGAGCTGACCCAGGAACACCTCGCCCCGGGTGCCGTCAATGGACACCCAATCGCCTTCCCTGATGACCCGGTTGTCCACCGTCATCAGGCGGCGCTCCAGGTCAATCTCCAGGGCGGCGCAGCCCACCACGGCCGGCTTGCCGAACTGGCGTGCCACCAGCGCCGCGTGGCTGGTGCGGCCACCCCGGCTGGTCAGGATGCCCTGCGAGGCCAACATGCCGTGGACGTCGTCCGGCTTGGTCTCCGGCCGCACCATGATGACCTGCTTGCCGTCCTCCTTGGCCCAGCGCTCCGCCAGGTCGGCGTCGAAGGCCACCACGCCCACAGCCGCGCCGGGTGACACGTTCAATCCGGTGGCCAGCATCCGGCCATCAGCCATGGCTGCCTTTCTGGCTTCCTCTTTGAACTGCGGGTGGAGGAAGAAGTCCACCTGGTCCGGGGTGACCCGCATCACCGCCTCCTCGCGGGTGATCAGCCCTTCCTCGGCCATGTCCACGGCGATGCGCACGGCTGCCTGGGCGGTACGCTTGCTATCGCGGGTCTGGAGCATCCACAGCTTGCCCCGTTCGATGGTGAACTCGACGTCCTGGACCTCGCAGTAGTGGCGCTCCAGCTTCTGGCAGATCTTCTCGAACTCGGCGTAGACTTCCGGCATGTCCTCCTTCAGTTGTTGGATTGGCTTGGTGAGGCGAATGCCGGCCACCACATCCTCGCCCTGGGCGTTGAGGAGGTAGTCGCCTTCGATCTCCTTCTCGCCGGTGGAGACGTTGCGGGTGGTGGCCACGCCGGTGCCGGAATCCCAGCCCATGTTGCCGAACACCATGGTGACGATGTTCACCGCGGTGCCCAGGTCGTGGGGGATGCCGGCGGCATTGCGGTAATCCACGGCCCGCTTGCCGTTCCAGGACTTGAACACTGCTTCGGTGGCCAGGCACAACTGCTCGTGGGGATCGGTCGGGAAGTCACGCCCGGTGTGCTCCTTGACGATCTGCTTGAACCGCTCGGTGATCTCCTGCCAGTCCTCGGCCGTGAGCTCGGCGTCCGTCTCCACGCCGCGCTTCTCGCGGTACTCGGTGATGACCTCCTCAAAGGGCTCATCCGGTACGCCCATGACGACGCTGCCGAACATCTGGATCAGCCGGCGGTACGCGTCGTAGACGAAGCGCGGGTCGCCGGTCAGCTCGATCATGCCCTTGGCGGTCTCGTCGTTGAGCCCGATGTTGAGCACCGTGTCCATCATGCCGGGCATGGAGAACTTGGCACCCGAGCGGCACGAGACCAGCAACGGGTTGCTAGGGTCACCGAACTTCTTGCCGGCGCGCTTCTCCACCTCCCTGAGGGCGTCCAGCACCTGCTCCCACATGCCTTCTGGGAACTGCTCGCCGGCCGCCAGGTAGGCGTTGCAGGCCTCGGTGGTGACGGTGAAGCCGGGCGGAACCGGCAACCCGACGCGGGTCATCTCCGCCAGGTTCGCGCCCTTGCCCCCCAGCAAACCGCGCACGTCCTCCCAATCCCCTCCAATGTACTTCTCCGCCGCTTCGATCTCATCGAAGAGGTACACCCACTTCTTGGTCATCTCTCACATCCTCCTGAAACATAGTATTGACAGTTGCAGCGCTCGCTCAGTGGCCAGCATGATGGTTCGATCTGCAACGAACTGCTGGTAAGTCAAAGTGCGCACTCCTTGCAAGAACTCCGCATATTCACGCAGTTTGACCAGGCGCTCCTGAATGACGTCAACCCGCACCATGACCCGCTCCGCTCAGCAGACGAGGACGACCGAAGGTCCCGTTCTCGAAATAAGAAACCGGGTTTCTCTAATGAAACGGTCAGGTAGTGCACGGTGCTATGCAGTCATAACCCCCTCCGGCTTTCCTAAAACCCCATCACCTTGCTCAAGTCCACGATGCCCTTTGGTAGCGCGGCGATGCGTTGCAGGAGGGCCAGCCGGTTTTCCCGCAGCTCCCGGTCCTCGTGCATCACCAGCACGTCATCAAAGAAGGTATTGATGGGCTCCACCAGCGGCAACATGGCCTGGAACAGCTCGTCCACCTGGGTCGTGGAGTTCACCTGCGCGCGGCAGGCCAGGTATGCCTCGTACAGCTTGCGGGTGGCCGGCTCGACGAACTTCTCCGGCTTCAGCGGGAAGGGCTCCTTGTACTCACCCGGGAACTTGCGCTTGAAGTCCAGCACGATGCGCACTGACCGGCTGTAGGCCGGCAGCAGCTGGGCGAACTCCTCGGTGTCCACCCAGCCGGCGAAGGCGCGCACGGCCTCGTAAGCCCGGTACGGGTCGTCGCCCTGCTCCGCCAGCACCGCTTCCACCAGGTCGTGGCGGAAGCCGGCGTCCAGGAGCCAGCGCTGCAGACGCCGGGTGATGAAAGCGGCCACATCGTCCAGAACTTCGCCGGAGACATCCACCGGTTGCAGCGCTGCAACCTCGGGCAGCACCTGACCCAGGGGCAGGCGGATGCGCCGCTCGATGAGGGTCTGGACCAGCCCCAGAGCTGCCCGGCGCAGGCCGTAGGGGTCCGCGGTGCCGGTCGGCGTGAGGCCGATGGCGAACAGGCCCACCAGGCTGTCCAGCCGGTCAGCCAGACCGACGACGATGCCCGCCGGCGTCTCCGCCACGGCGTCGCCCGCGAAGCGCGGCAGGTAGTGCTCGAAGATGCCCTGGGCCACCTCGGGCGGCTCGCCGGAGCGCAAGGCGTACTCCCGGCCCATCGCGCCCTGCAGGGACGTGAACTCGATGACCATGTTGGTGACCAAGTCCGCCTTGCACAGCTCGGTCACGCGATCTGCGATGGCGCGCTCTTCGTCGGACAGGCCCAACCGCTCCGCCAGCACAGGCACTAGCCTCTTAAGCCGCTCCACCTTGTCCAGCATGGAGCCCAGTTGCTCCTGGAAGGTGAGGCCGCGCAGCTTGGGCACGAACTCCGCCAGCGGCCGCTTGGTGTCCTCCTTGAGGAAGAAGGCGGCGTCGGCGTAGCGGGCGCGGATCACCTCCTCGTTGCCCGCCCGGATCAGGTCCACGTGCTCCCGGCCACCGTTGGACACGGTGATGAAATAGGGTAGCAGGCTGTCGGGTTCGCCCACCACGGGGAAGTAGCGCTGGTGCTTTTTCATCACCGTGATGAGCACTTCCCGGGGCAACTCCAGGAAGCTCTCGTTAAAACGCCCCAGCAGGGCGACCGGCTGCTCTACCAGGTTGGTGACCTCGGCCAGCAGCTCAAGGTCATCCGGCACACGCCCGCCGGCAGAGGCGGCCAGCTTGCTGATCTGGTCCTGGATAGCCTGGCGGCGCTCCTCCTGGTCTACCAGCACCCCCAATGCGCGCATCACCTTAAAGTAGTCCTCGGCTTTGGCGATGGGGGTTGGCCCTTGACCAGCCACCCGCAGCCCCCGGGTGGTGCGCCCGGCCTGCACCCCTGCGTAGCTCACAGGGATCCCCCGGTCGCCAAAGAGGGCCACCAGCCAGCGGATGGGGCGGGAGAAGGCCACGTTGGTGCTGTTCCAGCGCATGGAGCGTTGGAAGTGAAGGCCGGACACCAGCCGGGTGAGGAGTTCCGGCAGCACCTCCGCCGCCGGCTGGCCCTTCTCCACCACCAGGGCCACAGCGTACTCCCGGCCGTCGAAAGACCGCACCTGCAGTTGGTCAACGGCTACCCCCTGGGAGCGGGCGAAGCCCTCAGCGGCCCGGGTGGGCCGGCCTGCCTCGTCGTAGGCCACGCGCGCCGGCGGCCCCTTGACCACCTGCTCCACATCGCGCTGCACAGGTGCCAGGCGGCTCACGAAGACGGCTAGCCGGCGCGGGGTCCCGACCACCCGCACGCCGTCGTGGTCCAGCCGGGCTTCCTCCAGCAGGCGCGGGGCCATCTGAGACAACTGGACGATGGCGCTGTCCACGTCGGCGGCCGGCAGCTCTTCCGTGCCGATCTCGAACACCATGTCTCGCGGCTCGTTGAGGGCTGCCCTGCTTTCATCGGCGGTCACTGTTTCCTGCTGGAACGACCAGCTTGGGGACAGCATCACCGCCTTGCGCTGGAGTAGCGGGTAGCCCAGCTCTTCGCGTTGCCGCAGGTAAGCTTCTGCCACCTCGTGGGCCAACTGGCGCATACGGGCGAAGTAACGGGCCCGCTCGGTCACCCCGATGACACCCCGGGCGTCCAGCACGTTGAAGGTGTGGGAGCACTTGAGGACGTAGTCGTGGGCCGGGATAACCAGGCCGTGGTCCAGCGCGTTGCGAGCCTCAGCCTCGAAGAGTTCGAAAAGCTGAGTCAACCGGGCCGTATCGGCCACCTGGAAGTTGTAGGTGCAATGCTCGATCTCGGGCCGGAGGTGCAGGTCGCCGTAGGTCAGGTCGCCATGCCAGGTGATCTCCTGGAAACTGCGAGCGCCCTGGATGAACTGGGCGATGCGCTCCACCCCGTAGGTGATTTCCACCGAAACCGGATCCAGGGTAAACCCACCGGCCTGCTGGAAGTAGGTGAACTGGGTGATCTCCAGGCCGTCCAGCCACACCTCCCAGCCCAACCCCCAGGCTCCCAGGGCCGGCGACTCCCAGTTATCTTCGACGAAGCGCACGTCGTGCTGGCCAAGATCAATCCCCAGCGCTTCCAGGCTCTCCAGGAACAATTCCTGGGGATTGCCGGGGTCGGGCTTGAGGATGACCTGGTACTGGTAGTACTGCTGCCAGCGGTTGGGGTTCTCGCCGTAGCGACCGTCGGCGGGGCGCACCGAGGGCTCGACGTAGCCCACGTTCCAGGGCTCCGGACCCAAGACGCGCAGGAAGGTGGCCGGGTTCATGGTGCCCGCACCCACCTGGACGTTGTAGGGCTGCCAGATGACGCAGCCCCGGTCAGCCCAGAACTGGTTCAGCCGGAGTATGGTTTCCTGAAAGCCTAACTTATCGCTCATTTCTCACGTTCACCACGCTTGGCAAGCCACTTCTTTATTGAGGGCTTTCTCCTGAACGCCGACCAGCCAGGATGCCGGCCACGCTCAGGTCCTAGTCCAATTCAGGCCCATGAATTAGCGTGCCGTCCCCGATGATCTCAAAATGCGACCGCTCTTTCTGAATCACGCGCCGGTCAGGGTCAAGAATGAGGCCGCTACCAGAATTCCAAGTCCAACTACGTCGGCACGGCAACCATGGTCTGGCGGACAGTGTCCAGGAACTCCACCGACTTGAGGTCGCGCTCCAGGTGATGCACGATGTACTGGTGCAGGACGTCTTCCACCTCTCGCTGGGTGGCCGGGCGGAGCCGCAACGCGCGACACAGCTCGTAGCCCCGGGTCTGCAGGAAGCGCAGCACCTTCAACGCCGGCAACGACAGCGGACGCGCACCTCGCACGGCCTGAGCACACCTGGGGCACAATACACCACCGGCTTCGGCGTCGAAGTACTGGTCCTCAGGCGTCAATGGCGACCGGCATTCGACGCAATGAAAAAGCTGCGGCTGATACCCCAGCAGCCCCAGCATCCGCACCTCGAAGAAGCGCGTCGCCAGGACGGGGTCAGGGTCTTCCGCCAGGCGACCAAGGGTCGCCAGGAGCAGGTCGAAGAGCGGACGGTTGTCCACCCCCTCCTCGGCGAAGCGGTCCACCAGCTCCGCCACGTAGTACGCGTAGGTCAGGCGCATCAGGTCATGGCGCAGGGGCCTGAAGGCCGTGATGGTCTCCGCCTGGGTGATGATATCCAGGTTGCGCCCCTTGGCGATGAGCAGTTGCGAGTGGGTGAACAGCTCCAGGTGGCCGCTCTTGCGGCTGGTAGGCCGGCGGATGCCTTTGGCGATGGCACGCAGCTTGCCCAGGCCAGGCGTGTACAGCGTCAGCAGCCTGTCCGCCTCGCCAAAATCCGTTCGCTTGAGCACGATGGCCTCAGTCCGGTACAGCCGCTCCCTGTTCATAACACCAATTATAGCATCGGGGTAGGTAGGATGCAAACAAGCGCAAGGCGCGCCAGAACTTTCCAAGGATTGAAAGAGCCCCCAACACTAAAGAAGGGGCCTCGAGCAAGCTCGAAGCCCCCTAGCAGTCGTTGGCAGCACCGATGGGTGGACCAGGCCTCAGCCGGGCAACTGGTCGGCAGAGAAACTATCGGGCAAGAGTTGGCGTAGGGTGTACTCCTTGCGGTTACCGCTTGTGTCCGCCACGATTACCACCAGGGCGCTACCATCGCCCACGGCGAACTCGCGCAGCACCTGCCGGCAAGGGCCGCATGGGGTGGCGCCCGTCTCGGTGACCACCGCCAGGGCCAACACTTGACGCTCGCCGGCGGCCACGGCCTTGAAGACCGCATTGCGCTCTGCGCACATGGAGAGCCCATACACGGCGTTCTCCACGTTGCAGGCACTGTAGACCCGGCCGGACCCGGCCACCAGCGCCGCTCCAACCGCGAACCGCGAGTAGGGCGCATAGGCCTGTTTCCTCGCTGCCTCGGCCTCCGTGACCAGCTCATCCAGGCTGATAATTGCGAGCCCAGGCATCTGTGCCTCTCTCGGTTTCACCTTCATCTTGGCCCACCGTCCGAGCCTCACCTGCAGGGGCCGCGCCGCCTTCAAGGCTCGGTTGAACCTCCTTGACCACCTTTACCCGGCCTATGCGCCGGCCCATCATGCTCAGCACGGAGATGCGCACCCCGTCCAACTGGACCACGTCGCCTTTGGCCGGCAGCCGGCCCAGCCTGGCGTAGATCAACCCACCCAACGTATCGCTCTCGTTGGTGGGTAACTCTAGGTCCATCTCCCGGTTCACATCGTCCAGGTCAACCCGGGCGTCGAAGATGACCTCGTGGTCGCTGAGCCGCTGGCTGACCGGCTCCTCGAAGTCGTACTCGTCCTGAATCTCCCCCACGATCTCCTCCAGCAGGTCCTCAATGGTGACCAGCCCGGCCACACCTCCGTACTCGTCCACCACGATGGCCATGTGCACCCTTCGCTGCTGCAACTCGCGGAGCAGCTCGTCCACGCGTTTGGACTCGGGGATGAAGTAGGCCGGGCGCAGGAACTCGCGCAAGGGACGATCCGGCTGACCGTCTCCCAGACACTGCAACAGGTCCTTGGCGTACAGCAAGCCCACCACGTTGTCAATCGTCTTCTCGTAGACCGGGATGCGGGAGTGCCCACAAGCGATGATGACGTCCAGAGCCTCGCGTAGAGACGTGTCCGCCTCGATGGCCACGATGTCAATCCTCGGCACCATGACCTCGCGGACGGTCGTTTCGCCCATCTCAAAGATGCTGGCGATCATCTCCTTCTCGTCGGCCTCGATAATCCCGTCGCCCGGGCCAACATCGAGCAGCAGTTGTAGCTCCTCCTCACGCATGGCCAACCGGTCGCTCCCGCGCCCGCCGAAGGATCGGCCCAACAGGTCAACCACCTTGAGGAGCGGAGAGAGCAGCGTGACCAGGCCGTCTATCGGACCGGCTACCAGCGCCCCCATCTTCTCTGAGTTGTGGTTGGCCACCATCTTGGCCACAGCCTGAGTGCCGAAGAGCACAGCCAGCCCGATCACGGCCAGAGCCACGCGAAGCCAGCTAGCTGGCAAGCCCAGCAACAAAGCCACGCCAGTAGCCGTCGCCCCCACCAGCCCCAGATCACCCAGCAGGAGGATAGCTGCCAGCGACCTGCGCGGGTCCTCCATCAGGCTGTGCACTGCCTCCGAGCGCGGCACGCCGCGCTCCAGCATCTCCTTGAGGCGTGCGCGATTAATCACGCTCAAGGTCGTCTCCGCGACGGCGGCAAAACCGATGAGGGTCAAGAAGCCCAGAAATACGATTAGGTGTAACATGGCACCATGCTGTTTTCAGTATCAGTGCTCAAGAACACGGGCGTTGCCATTCCAGGTCGTCGTAGCTCCCCACAGACAGTTGCCCCGGGTAGAGGGCAATGCCCTCGCCTACCCCCATTTTCGATGTTTTATCTCACAGCTTGAGCTAGGGCTTCGAAGGGGATCGTTGACCTAACCGTGGTCTGTGCCAACGCTCTCGCCCCTTTCGCCTCGTTCTTCCGTTTCACCCCGCACCCGGGCCGGAACGCCATAGACTATGGCACCCGCCGGCACGTCGTGGGTCACCACAGAGCCGGCGCCGGTCTTCGCCCCTGCCCCCACGCGCACGGGAGCCACCAGCATGGTATCGCTGCCGATGAAGGCCCCATCCTCGATGACCGTGGGGTGCTTGCGCTCCCCGTCGTAGTTGCAGGTGATGGTGCCGGCGCCGATGTTGACGTTCGCTCCCACCTGCGCATCGCCCAGGTAGCTGAAGTGCCCCATCTTGGTGCCCGGACCAACGTACGAGTTCTTCACCTCGCCGAAGTTGCCCATGTGGACGCCCCGGGCCAGATGCGCCCCCTCCCGCAGGTGCCCGAAGGGCCCCACGTCCACATCGTCCTCCAGCACTGCTTCCTCAACCACCGAGAAGCGCACCTGACAGCGGTCGCCCAGGGTTGAGTCGCGGATGAGGGTGTTGGGGCCGATGACGCACTCACGGCCCACTCGGGTCTCGCCCTGCAGGAAGGTGTTGGGCAGGATGACCGTGTCCTGGCCGATGGTCACCCCGGCGTCAATCCAAGCCGAAGCCGGATCCATCAGGGTCACGCCGGCGTCCATCCAACGCTCTCGAATGCGCTGGCGCATGATGGCCTCAGCTTGCGCAAGCTGGGCCCGGGTGTTGATCCCCAGCACCGGGAACGGGTCATCGGTGGTCACCGCCTCTACCCGGGCCCCCTGCTCTAGCGCCAGGGCCACCACATCTGTCAGGTAGTACTCGCCCTTGGGGCTGAGGGGCAGGCACTCCAGCCGGTCCCACACCCACCTGTCATCGAAGCAGTACAGCCCGGTGTTGATCTCGGTGATCCGACGCTGCTCCGGGCTGGCGTCCACCTCCTCCACAATGGCCATCACCCGACCGTCCTCGTCCCGCAGTATCCGCCCGTAGCCGTACGGATCGTCCAGGTGGGTCGTCAACAGGGTCAGGGCCGGCTGCACGGCGTGATGGCGGTCCAGGAGCCGGCGCAGAAGCTCGAGGGTGAGCAAGGGCGTATCGCCGTAGAGGGCCATCACGGTGTCAGCGGTGCCCGCCACGGCCTCGCGCGCCTGGGCCAGAGCGTGACCCGTGCCCAGTTGCTCCGGCTGCCGCACGAAGAGCACGTCGTCGCCAAGGGCAGCCCGCACCTCCTCCTCGCCGTGGCCGACGACCACGGCCAAGCGGACCGGCTCCAACGCCTTGGCCACCGCGACCACGTGGCGAATCATGGGCTCGCCAGCCACCGGGTGGAGGACCTTGGGGCGGTCGGACTTCATGCGGGTGCCCTGGCCAGCGGCCAGGATAACGATGCTCACGCTCATGGGGCTCCCCTCCTGACATGAAAGCCGGGCAGGATGATAGAAGCTAAGGCTTTGAGGACGAGGTGGTCGGTGGACAAGCGTAGCGCCGAGGCAATGCCCATTGCCTCGCCACGAGCGAGGAACAACCAGGAACCAAGATGGTCGGGGATCAAGCTACGGCCAGAATGGCGCAAGCCCCCCCTGGCATCAGCCCGCGCTGGGCTACGGGAGGATTTGTCGTCTGAAGGCGATGAACCGTCGTCCATCAAGGTCTAGCGATACCTACACCTGTAGCGCGTACCGAAGGTAGACCAAGTTCCACCAAGGCTCTGGCCGGCGGAAGCGGCCACAGACCCAAAAACCCATCTGGCGCGGCCACACAGCCTCGCGCGCCACAAATTTTAGCACAGCGGGGGGGATTCTGCAAGCGACTCACCGACGGTTGCCTTCGTACCAGCCATCACTACCGGCAGGGCCGATCCGAAGCATGGGGGAAAATGGACAGCACTCGCGCTCCCACCCTCAGCAGCTCACAATGGCACGCTACCGGGCGAGGACGCCCCTTGAGAGCGATAACCGTGATCTACTGGCCCTAGCAATGTAAGCTCTCGAGGCGGCGGATGGCCTTTCGGCCGCGCTCAGGACATGCTTCGCTTTTTCGCAGCAGGCGCTTCAGCGCCCCAAAGGGGCACCGAAATGCCTGCTACCAACCAGTTTGCCAACTACTGATTCTCACGCAGTTGCAGCGTACGAGCCACGATGTCGCTTTGCCCGGACCGCTTCTTCTTGCGACGCTTCTTCGGCTTCTCTTCCTCCTCGACCTGCCCGAAAGCCCGGCGAAAGGCCAGCTCCATCACGGTGGGCAAGGGCTCTTCGTCCTCCTGGACTACAGGGGCAGCAGGCACAGCCTTCATGCTGAGGCTGATGCGTCGCCGGCGGGGGTCCACATCCAGGATCGTCACCTCCACCTCTTCGCCGATCTTCACCACCTCCTCGACCCGGCGCACGTAGTCATCGGATAGCTCGGAGATGTGAATCAGGCCGTCTTGTCCGACACCGATGTCCACGAAAGCGCCAAAATCGGCGATCTTCACCACCTTGCCAGCGACAACCATGCCCGGTTGCAGGTCCTCCAGGCGCGACGGACCGGCAGCGGCTTGATTCTCAGCGCTCATGTGCTTCCTCCACGGGATGTTGCTCAACGCGAAGTGTAGCACAGGCGCAAGAAAGTTGCAAGGCGAACATGCCAGACGAGCCTGGAGCTAAGCGCCTATCCGGAGACCGCTAAGGAGAGGCGTCCCCGCCTCGCCTGGTGGCTGTCTAGCCCTGAAAATCGGAGCGGGGACGCCCCTTGATGACGGTTTCGGTGAATGGCTCATGTGGCTTCAAAGTGAAGCTGGGCACCATTCTGGCCGGCGTTCTGGTACATTTCATCCGCTTTCGTCTCGCTGTCGGCCAAGGCGGAGCGCGGCAGACGCTCTTTGGCCCACTTTTGAATCTCGTGCCGTCGTTTCAGCAGATGAGACCGATCGATACCCAGCTCTTCTGCCAGGTGTTTGGGGGGTACTCCCTGGACAACGCCACGCACGATGAGCACGATGGTGACACACGAGTAGCGGCTCCCGCTCCAGATGGTATCTGTGAAAATGTTGTACACCTTGCCGCATACGCGACACCTGTAGTCAAAGATCGGGTCTCTGTGTCGATCATGGGGCGCCTGATCCGGCGGCAAGGGATGACCGGTGGGACAATGTAACCCGTCTGGATGTAGCAGTTCCTGCAAGAAATCATAGCAGCGCCGTTCATCCATCAATTGGCCAATCGGAAAGATCATCATTCGCCCAGCGATGTAGCAACGCATCCACATCGTCCAGCGTCAGTGCCTGCTCATCGGCCAGCGCTTTGATATGCGCTGTGAGGCGCTTTACCCGATCCTCGTTTAGCTGGAGGCCGAGCTGTTCGGCGCGGTGGCGCACAGCGTTCCACCCGGTCAGCCGATGAGCAATATGGAGATACCGGGTTAGCCCGAAGGCCTCGGGCTTCAGAATCTCATACGTGGATGGATGGTTGAGCACAGCCTTGGCGTGGATGCCGGCCTTGTGGGTGAAAGCCGAGAAGCCGGTGATGTAGTTGTTAAACGGGATGTCCACACCAACCAGATCCGCTACCAGCCGATCGAGTTCACGGATCACTGGCAGGTTGTACTTCTCGACCAGCTTCGGATCGGTGGCGTACAGGCGGGCGATGAGTCCCCCCAAAGGGGTAATGCCATTCCGCTCCCCGATGCCCAGAATGCTGGTATCGACGTGGGTCGCGCCGGCCTCCAGTGCGGCATAGCTGTTCGCGATGGCACAGCCGGCGTCGTTGTGCCCGTGGAATTCGATGTCGCACCTTACCCGCCGACGCAACTCGCTGACCAGATCGTAAATCTGACGGGGAGTCCCCACCCCCACCGTGTCGGCAATTCCTACCCGATCGACGCCCAACTCGTCCATCGCCTCGTAAACGCGGAACAGGTCTTTGGGGTTGCTGCGCAGGCTGTCCTCCGTACTGAAACGCACCTCAACCCTCTGTTCCCGGAGATAGGTCACCACGTCGCGTGCCAGATCGATGATCTCTTCGATACTTTTGCCGTGACTGAACTCACGGAGGTACGACGAGGTGCCAACGACCACATCGACGCCGTCCACCCCGGTCTCGACGGCAATCTGGGCATCTTTCAAGTGGCAGCGGATGTGGGTGAGGATCTTGGCCCGCAACCCCAGCCCGGCGATGATGGTGCAATCTTTCTGGCTCTGGGGAGATGCCAGGGGAGATGTCAGCTCCAGATACTCCACGCCGAACTCGTCCAGCAAACGGGCAATCTGAATCTTCTGCTCTGTGGTGAAGAAGGCGTTCACAAACTGCTCACCCTCCCGAAGGGTGGACTCGATGATCGCGAAGTTCTCCAGGCTCATCTGCTACTCCTTTGACAAAAATTCCAACGCGTGACGCAACACCCTGATCGCCCGCAGATACTCCGCAAGCTCGATGTGTTCCTCGGGCGTGTGGTCCAGGCGCGAGTCGCCCGGGCCGTAGGCCACCATTGGGCAGCCCCACGCCGGCCCCACCACGTTCATGTCGCTGGTGCCGGTCTTGAGGGTGAAGGTCGGGCGGCCGCCTTCGGCGCGGATGGCAGCCACCAGCGCCCGCACCAGCGGGGTGTTCTTCTCGGTCCGGTACGCCGGCTCGTAGCCGTAGAAACGCAGGCTCACGCCGGGGCCGTCCCCGGCAAAACCCCGCACCATCCCCTGCAGGGCATCAACGTCCACGTCGGGGGGTAGGCGCAAGCTCACCCGAACGGTGACCCGTTCACGCAGCCCGTCGCCCTCCGTCCAGATGCCGCGCAGAGAGGGCAGCAAACGGCGGAAGAGGCCGTCACGTCCGGCGTTGTAGCCGTCAGCATAGCGCGTGAGGGCCAGCCACCAGCTCACCGCCTGGGCGGTGATGCCGTGGTCCCCCGGCCGGGCCGTGTGGCCGGCGGGGCGCTCCGCCACATAGTCCACCAGCAGCCGGCCCTTATACCCCAGGGTGATGGCATCCCAGCCGCTGGGCTCTCCGATGATGCACGCCGCCGGCAGCTCTGACACGCACGCACGCTCACCGGTGTTCCTGGCCTGGCCAAAGGCGCGTGCCTGTGCCTCACCCTCGGCCAGGAAGCGGTCCCGAATGAACCGAGCGCCCCGCGATGACGCCGACTCCTCCTCCACCGCCCCCACAACCACGTAGCGCACGCCGGGCCGCGGCCCCAGGCCGGCCACAGCAGCGATGAAGGCGGCGAGAGGCCCCTTGGCGTCCACCGCCCCCCGGCCGTAGAGCCGGCCACCCTCCAGGCGCACCGGCACCCGGCCTGGGACGGTATCCATGTGCCCTAGCAGCACGATGGTTCGCTCAGCATCCGGCTCCCCCATCTCGCCGACGGCGTTGCCGACCCGGTCCACGTACGCCCGGGTGAAGCCGCACCGGGCCATCTCTCCCACCAGGAAGGCTGCCAACTTCTCCTCCCGACCCGACAGGCTCTCGATCTCCACCATCCGGCGCAGTAGCTCTTCGGCCCACTTGTCTGAGACAAGGGGAGAGGGTGAGGGGGAGAGGGGGAGAGACTCCGCCTTGGTCCCCGGCTCCCCATCACCTTGCCCCCTTCCCCCTTGGTCCCCCTGGTCAGAGAGCACCTCGGCAATGGCCTCGATCACCGCATCCAGCTCTTGGAAGGAAACCACCAGAGGCGGCAAGAGGCGCAGGACGGTGTCCCCGGCTGGCAAAGCCAGGACTCCTCGATTCATGAGGGCCTGAAGGTACGGCTGGACACGCTCCCGCAGCTCGATCCCTACCATCAGGCCCAGCCCGCGGACCTCGCGAATGCGGGGTGAGGAGAGGTCACGCAGCCGGTCGAGCAGGTACGCGCCTTTGTGGGCCGCCTGGGAGGGCAGGTCCTCTGCCTCCAGCGTGTCCAACGTGGCCAGGGCCGCAGCGCAAGCCAGGGGGTTGCCACCGAAGGTGGAGCCGTGGAGGCCGGGACGTAGCTTCTCAGCCACGCGGGCATTGAAAAGCACCGCGCCCATGGGCACCCCGCCGGCCAACCCCTTCCCCAGGGTCATGATGTCCGGGGCAAGGTCATGATGCTCGCAGGCGAACCAGCGACCTGTGCGGCCCAGCCCGGTCTGCACCTCGTCCACGATGAGCAGGGCACCGCGCTCGTCGCACAGCCGGCGCAGGCGCTGGAAGAACTCAATGCTCCCCGGGCGCACGCCGCCCTCGCCCTGGACGATCTCCACCAGCACGGCGGCTGTCTCGTCGGTGATGGCCCGGTCCACGGCCTCCAGGTCGTCGAAGGGGATGTGCTGGAAGCCGGGGACCAGGGGCTGGAAGGGTCGGCGGTAGTCGCGCTTCCACGTGGCCGACAGGGCCCCCAAGGTGCGCCCGTGGAAACCCCGCATGCAGGCCACGATGTCGGTACGGCCCGTCGCCACCCGGGCGAACTTGATGGCCCCCTCGACCGCCTCGGCGCCGGAATTGCACAGGAAAGTCCGGTCCAACCCTTGGGGCGCCAGGTCCGTCAGGCGAGCCAGCAGCCTGGCCCGCTGGTCGTTGTAGAAGATCTCCGGACAGGTGACGAGGCGCGAAGCCTGTTCCGTGACGGCTGCTGCAATGGCGGGGTGAGCGTGGCCCAGGAGCACCACCCCGTGGCCTCCCACGCAGTCAATGTATTCGCGGCCCTCGGCGTCCCACACCCGCACGCCCTGGCCACGCACGATGGCGATGGGGCGCTTGGGGTAAACGCCTGAGGTATGCTGTGATTCCAGCGCGATGATGTCCATCATGCGATCACCGTCCCTTTCCCCGCCAGGGCGGCCCGGATGGGCGCCGATACCCGGCCATCGGCCAGCACCACCCACGGGACCCCGCCGGCCAGCGCCTCCCTCACACCCAGCATCTTCTTCTTCATCCAACCCTCGGCGTGGGCCATGAAGTCTTCGATCTCGGCCTGGGGGATGCGGGTGATGAGCGAGCCTTCGTCTGGGAAGCACTCCAGCAGGCCGGGGACGTTGCTGAGGATAATCAGGCCCTGGGCGCCCAGGGCGCTGGCGATGGCGGCCGCGACCCGGTCGCCGTCCACGTTGATGGCCTCACCTTGGCAGCTGATGGCCGGCGGGGTGACCACAGGCAGATACCCGGCGTCCAGCAGCAACCGCAGCAGGCCCACGTTGACCTGCTCCACCCGGCCGCTGTAGTCGTCCCGCAGGACAACCACCCGCCCATCTTGCTGCACGCGCAAGGTTGACTTGCGCACGCCCTCCAGTAGCCGGCCATCGAGCCCCGAGAGCCCCACGGCGTTGACGCCCAGGCGCTGCAGCCGCTCGACGATCCCCTTGTTGACCTGGCCGCAGTAGACCATCTCGAAGATCTCCAGGGTGCGCCGGTCGGTGCGCCGGCTGACGTAGCCCGAGGCCGAAGTCACGAACTGCGGCGGGTGCCCCAATGCCGTCGCCACCTGGTTGGTCAAATGCGAGCCACCGTGGACCAGGACCATGCGCCGGCCCTCGGCCACCAGGTCCGCCACGTCCCGGCACACCGCATCCAGGTCAATCCCCGCGCTTCCACCAACTTTGACAACCAGCATGTTTCTCCTCCCAGCAGTCACACGCAGTACGGAGTACGCAGCACGAAATATCACGTATTGCGTAATCAAATCGGATGCAGCCCTGGAAACGTCAACCCCGTGATCTCCGGCCAGCCAAACATCAGGTTCATGCACTGCACGGCCGTGCCGGCCCCGCCCTTCATCAGGTTGTCCAGGGCACTCATGACCACCACCCGTCCCGTCTCGTCGTCCAGGGCGAAGCCCACGTCGCAGTAGTTGCTGCCGGCCAGGATCTTGGGCTCGGGGTAGCGATATACCCCCCGGCGCTCTTTGACGATGCGCACGAAAGGCTCGTGGGCGTAGGCCTCCCGATATGCTACCCACAGGTCCCGCTCCGTCAGGCCCGGATCACGCAGGAAGACGTGGGCCGTCGCCAGGACACCACGCACCAGCTCCACGGCCGTGGCCGAGAGGTGGACTGGCGGCGGGGGACCGACCCGGGCCAGGGCTTGAAGCACTTCAGCCGTGTGACGATGACCGGTCGGGGCGAAAGAGCGCACGGCACCGCTGCGCTCCGGGTGGTGAGAGGCCGGCCCGGCCGTCGCCCCGCCCTCCGATGACCCCACCTTGACCTCGACGATGAGGTCGCGGGCCGGGTCGGCCAGGCCGGCGCGGAACAAGGGCCACAGCCCCAGAATGACGGCCGTGGCATTGCAGCCCACCCCGCTGACGTGGCTGGCCGCGGCGATTTCGTCTCGGTACAACTCGGGTAACCCGTAGGCGAAGCGCGACAACCACTCGGGGGCCGCGTGGGGTTGGCCGTACCAGCGGGCGTAGACCCCTGGGTCACCCAGCCGGAAGTCCGCGCTCAGGTCAATCAGGCGCGGCGCCAGGGCTGCGAAGGCTTCGATCTGGATCTGAGCTTGACCGTGAGGCAGGCACAGGAACAGCAGGTCGCAGGGCGCCAGGTCCCGGGCAGAGATAAAGCGCAGCCCGCCGGTCCGCCCCCGCAGGTTGGGGTGCAGGAAGTGCACGTACTGCCCCGCATGCCGCTCTGAGGTCACCTGGGTCACCTCCACATGGGGGTGGTCCAGGAGCAGCCGTAGCAACTCCCCACCCACGTAGCCCGACCCACCCACGATCCCCACCTGAGCAGAGGAGCAGGGGTGCGAAGGAGCAGGGGAGGGAAGGTTTTTCACCTCAGCACCTCCGCTCCCCTGCTCCCCTCCGGCCTGACGGCCAAGGCAGGCTGCACGGCTCCTTGGCCCACCGCGACCACGTAGTCCACGATCCGGCCGGGGATATCCACCCCCGTGGGCTCGATGCTGTTGCGAAACTCGGTAGTGTGGTTGACCTCGCCGACCAAGTAGCCGCGATGGGGGTCTTCCAGGATGTCAATGGCCAACACCCCGCCCCCCACAGCCCGGGCCGCGCGCAGGCAGATGTCGTTCAGCTCTGGGGTGATCGGGCAGTTGCTGGCCCTCCCACCCCGGGCCGTGTTGGTGATCCAGTGATTCGACCGGCGGTAGATGGCCGCGATGGTCTCGTCGCCCACGACGAAGGCGCGGATGTCGCGTTCGGGCTTGGGGATGTATTCCTGGATGTAAAAGATGCTGTGCTGATAGCTGCCGAGGACGGCCTTGTGCTCCAGGATGGCTTCGGCTGCCTCGCGGTCGTTGATCTTGGAGAGAAGCCGGCCCCAGGAGCCGACGATGGGCTTCAGTACCACCGGGTAGCCCAGCTCCTCGATGGCCTCCAGGGCCGACTCGGGGGTGAAGGCGATGAGGGTGCGGGGAGTGGGGACGCCGGCCCGGAACAGGGCACTGGTGGTCAGCAGTTTGTCGCCGCAGGTCGCCACCACCTCGTAGGGGTTGACGGTGGACACGCCCCAGTCGTTGAGCACGCGCAGGATGCTCAGGGCCCGGGAGTGGCTGATGGAGCGGTCGAGGATGACGTCGTAGCCGGCGAGCCCTCGCCCGTTCAGCCCATCTCTTCCTACGTCCAGGATCAGCTCTCGGTCGTCGAGCCGGTCGAAGCTTAACCCCCGCGCCTCCAGCGCCTCAAACAGCAGCTTCTCCTCGACGCGGATGCGGGAAACCAAAACACCGATGCACAGGGTCCTTCGTCCTTGGTCCATAGTCCTGGGTCCTCCGTCTCCAATCTCTAATCTCCGATCCCTACCTAGAACCTGTCCGGAAACCCCGCTATCCGACGGCGTCCTCGGGCGACGGCAATGCCCTCGCGCACCCCGGGGCGAGGACGCCCCTCCTGAGCGGTTTCCAGATAGGCACTTACTCGCCCCAGTCCTCAGCCTCCTCAGGGGCCAGGTCCAGGGTCAGGGGATCAAGCCCGGTGACCTCCAACTCAACCCCGCAATCGGGGCACTGGACGATCTCCCCCATGATCACGTCCTCAAGCTGGATCACGGCTGCACATTCGGGACAGGTTGTCATGGCCACACCTCCTTTGTCATTTGGCAGAGAATTAACACAAAAGCCAACTCCCCCGCCCGGTTACCCGGGTCTGGGGGAGTTGGCTCAAAAATGACGCTGTCGTCAGGGCAAGCGCAACTATCCAGACCCGGGGTCTGGCTTCTTGGACTTGCCCTGCTTCTTGCTATCGGCGTTAGATCGGATGGGCAACGGCCGTAACATGGGGATTCCCGTGTTCAACCAAACAAAAACCAGCTTTCCTTGCCCTCATCGGGTCTGGAAAAGCTGGTGCATTAGGCCATCCACGAGACGAGCAAGAACACAGCTATCCAGACCCGGGGTCTGGCTTCTTGTCCTTGCTCTTCTTCTCGACGATGACCACAAATGACATTTGGACCGCTTCCTCGAACTCGTTTTGTATGATGAAATTATAGCACCAGGTCTAAGCCTTGTCAAATTGAAAACAGCCGGATGTACTCTCGCCCGTCCGGTTTGCCCTGCCGGCCACACCTCCTCACGCCAAAGCCAACAGCGTCTCCCGAGGCTCTTCCTCCTCGGCCGGTTCCAGCCGGATGAACTTCTCCGGGCTGGTGAGGCGATCCACAAACAGGATACCTTCCAGGTGATCAATCTCGTGCTGCAGGACCCGCGCCAGGAAACCGCCGGCCTTGATCTTGACCTCCTTGCCGCCTCGGTTCAGCGCTTTCACCGTGACCTCGGTGTGTCGGTCCACCAGGCCCACCCAACCGGGCACCGACAGACAGCCTTCCTCCCCCTCCTCCATCTCATCCGACGCCCAGACGATCTGGGGGTTGATCAGGGTGTAGAGCCGGCCGCTGTTGGGGTCACCTTCCTCCTCCGGGATCTCCACCACGATGACCCGCAAGGGGACCCCAACCTGGGGCGCCGCCAGTCCGACGCCCGGCGCAGCCCGCATGGTCTCCACCATGTCGTCAATCAGAGCCTGGATGGATTTGTTGATCTTGCGGACGCGTCTGGCTCTGCGCCTCAGGACCGGGTTGTCCTCGTCCACCGTCACGATGTGTCGGATTGCCATGTTCCACTCCCAAATATGGATAATCTGAGAAACCCGGTTTCTGATCATATGGATGCCTCGGGGTACAATTGTAGTCGGCGGTGAGAAGCGTGTCAAATCATTGAACCTCGTTCTTCTCCCCCACCAGGCAGCAACCCACAAGTCCAGGAAGCGGACGTATAGGGTGTAATGCTTTTCTGGGAAGAAGCGTATCCTAATAGAGGGGCAGGGTGCCCGCGAGGGGTGTGTGAAAAGCAACCGGCCGTTTGCTTTTGAAGGTTGCAATGTGGTACAATAAAATTGAGTGTTCACGTGCTTGCACGCGGCATCGGTAGGAAAGATTGCTGCAAAGATGCGAGAGGGTGCAAGCACGCCATGTTGGGCATTGTGTACTGAGACCCTTTCACCATTCAGGTCGGCTATCGCCCGACGAATGTATCGTCTGGCGATCCTTCTGTGAAGTAACCATGCACGAAAAGGTGCTGATCGTCGAGGACGACCCCACCCTGGTGGAAACGCTGGAATACAACCTGACCCGACAGGGCTACCAGGTCTACACAGCCACAGATGGCCTGGCCGCCCTGGACGTCGCCCGGCGGGAACACCCGGACTTGATCCTGCTGGACCTCATGCTTCCCAGGTTGGACGGTTTCGAGGTGTGCCGGATCCTGCGCCGGGAGATGAGCGTGCCCATCCTGATGCTCACCGCCCGCGCGGATGAGGTAGACAAGGTAGTCGGGCTGGAGGTCGGCGCCGACGACTATCTGACCAAGCCCTTCAGCATGCGGGAGCTGCTGGCACGGGTAAAGGCCCTGCTGCGCCGGGTGCGCCTGATCAGGGAGGAACTGGCTGCTGAGGGCGAGGCAGCCGGGGAGGAGCGGTTGGTCTTCGGGGACCTGACTATAGACTTGAGCCGTCATGAGGTGCTACGGGAGAGGCAGTCCCTGCGTTTGAAGCCCAAGGAATACGACCTGCTCGTCTTCCTGGCCCGTCATCGTGGTATGGTCCTTTCCCGCGACCTGATCCTGGAACGAGTGTGGGGCTGGGACTACGGCGGAGGCAGCCGTACTGTGGACGTCCACGTGCGCTGGCTGCGGGAGAAAATCGAGCCCGACCCCGCCAACCCGGCACGCATCGTCACCGTGCGGGGGGTTGGCTACCGTTTCGAGGGGTGATGCATGTTCCGCACCATTCGCTGGCGCATCGCCATTCCTCACATAGCTCTCATCCTGCTGGCCACGGCAGGGCTGACCCTCTATTTCTTTCTCCAGCTTCGTACAGCAGATCTGTCCGAGCTACGGGCCCAGTTGACCGCCGAGGCTCGGCTGGTGGGGGAAGCCGTCGAACCCCTGCTGGCTGAGGGTGGCACGGTCGAAACTGTCCAACCTTTGGTCAGGGATTGGGGCAAGGCACTAGCGGCCCGGGTGACGGTCATCCGCGCCGACGGCCTGGTCCTGGGTGACTCCCACGAGGACCCGGCAGCCATGGAAAACCTCCTGGGTCGTCCGGAGGTTCAGCAGGCCCTGGCCGATGAGCTGGGGATCAGCACCCGGTACAGCCATACGCTGGGCTACGATATGATGTACGCCGCTGTGCCAGTGACCTCCGGCGAGCGGGTGGTGGGCATCGCCCGGGTCGCCCTGCCTCTGACCCAGATCGAGACCAGCGTCACTCGCCTCCGCAAACCCATCCTGGTCGCCTCCCTCCTTACGGCCTTGCTGGCCGGGATCGTAGCCCTGTTCTTCGCCGAGCAATTGGCTCGCCCGCTGCGGGAGTTGGCCGGGCTGGCCGAGCACATGGCTCGCGGTGACCTGGGTGGCCGCATTCGCAGCCCCTCCCGGGATGAGGTGGGCCGGCTGGCCGAGGCCTTCAACCGCATGAGGGTTGAGCTTCAGACGCAGATGGAGATCCTGACTGACCAGCGAAACACGCTCACCACCGTATTGACCCACATGGTGGACGGCGTGATCATCACCGACGGCGAGGGACGAGTACATTTGATGAACCCCGCCGCTGCCAGGGTTCTGGGGGTCTCCGGGGACACAGCTATTGGACAACGCTTCGTCGCCGTGGCCCGCGATCACCAGGTGGTGGACATCTGGCGTCGCTGCCGCGAGAGGGGTGAGGAGCAGAGCGAGACAGTGGAGATGATGGGACGCGGCCCCTTCTTGCAGGTTATTGCCACCCCTCTGGGCGCCACAGCCCAGGACGGTTGCCTGGTGTTACTCCAGGACCTGACCCAGATTCGGCGGCTGGAAACCGTGCGCCGCGACTTCATTAGCAACATCTCCCACGAATTACGCACCCCCCTGGCCGGGTTGAAAGCCCTGGTAGACACCTTGCGAGAGGGAGCGCTGGAGGACCCTGGGGCTGCTCAACGTTTTCTGGACCGCATCGAAAGCGAGGTGGATGCCCTGACCCAGATGGTGCAGGAACTGCTGGAACTCTCGCGCATCGAGTCGGGCCAGGTGCCCATGCGGCTGACCACCACCCCCGTGGCTGACGTGGTGCTCCCGCCGGTGGAGCGCCTGCGCCCCCAGGCAGAACGGGCCGGCCTGGGGCTGAGCGTGGACCTGCCGCCTGACCTGCCCCCGGTCCTGGCCGATGCTGGACGTGCCCAGCAGGTGGTCAGCAACCTGGTCCACAATGCCATCAAGTTCACCCCGGCGGGTGGGCAAATCACCATCACGGCGGAGCCAGCCGGAGACGAAGTGGTCATCTCGGTGCGGGACACGGGGATCGGCATCCCCGCCGACGATCTGCTCCGTATCTTCGAGCGCTTCTACAAGGTAGACCGGGCACGTAGCAGCGGCGGCACCGGCCTGGGCCTGGCTATCGCCAAGCACATCGTCCAGGCCCACGGCGGGCGCATCTGGGCCGAGAGTGTCGAAGGGCGGGGCAGCACCTTTTACTTCACGCTGCCAGGGGAACTGAAGGCAAATACCGTTAACGAGACGTTTACAAACCCTTTGCCTGACGTTAACCAGGCCTTGATGGGCTGTTAAACAGCGCACAGTATACTCCTGATCAGTGAACCATAAGGACACCAACTCAAGGAGGAAAAGCTATGCGCTACTTCTTCGTCACCCTGGTTCTGGCAGCTCTGCTGCTGGCGGCGTGCGGCGGCCCTGCACAACCAGCGGCCCAGCCGACTCAACCCCTGGCGGCACCTGGGTCCATCCAACTCACCGGGGCAGGGGCGACCTTCCCTTTCCCCCTCTACTCGCGCTGGTTCTACGAGTATGCTTTCGTGGATCCGAGCGTGCGCTTCAACTACCAGTCCATCGGCTCCGGCGGCGGTATCCGCCAGATCACGGCCAAGACGGTGGACTTCGGCGCCTCGGACGCCATCCTGAACGAGGAGCAGAAGGCGGCGGCACCCGGTCTGCAGATGTTCCCCACCGTGGCCGGGGCGGTGGTGGTAGCGTACAACGTCAAAGATGCCGATGGGAACGACATCCCCAGCGGCCTCAAGCTCACCCCCGACGTCATCGCCGACATCTTCCTGGGCAAGCTCACCAGGTGGAATGACCCGCGGCTGGTCAAGCTCAACCCGAACGTGAAGCTGCCGGACCAGGAGATCATCGTGGCCCATCGCTCTGATGGCTCTGGCACCACCTTCCTGTTCACCAGCTACCTGAGCCAGGTGAGCCAGGAGTGGAAGACCAGGGTTGGCGCCGGCACTTCGGTAGAATGGCCGGTGGGCCTGGGCGGCAAGGGCAACGAGGGGGTGGCCGGCGTGGTGCGCCAGCAGCCCGGCGGCCTAGGTTACATTGAGCTGGCCTACGCCAAGCAGAACAAGATCCCCTTCGCCTCCGTCCAGAACCGGGCCGGCAAGTTCATCGAGCCAAGCCTGGAGAGCACCACCGCCGCTTCCAACGCCTTCGGCGGCGAGATGCCCCAAGACATGGGGCAGTTGCTGGTCAACGCTCCCGGCGACGAGTCCTACCCTATTGCTGGCTACACTTTCCTCCTCATCTACCAGGACATGCCGGACTGCACCAAGGCACGCAAGCTGGCGGAGTTCGTGCAGTGGGCGCTGACCGAGGGCGACAAGTATGCCCTGGAGCTCCTGTACGCCCCGCTGGGAGCCAGCGTGGAGCAACAGGTGCTGGAGCGGCTCCACGGCCTGACCTGTGAGGGCGGCAAGCCAGTGCTGGGGCAGTAAGCCTGAGACAAAATGACGATACTCCCCGAGAGGTTGATAACCCGCCGGGCATTACGTCTCCCACGCAATGTGGGGGATGCTCTCTTCCAAGGCTGGGCCTGGTTGATGGCGGCCACGCTGGTGGTCCTCATCCTCTTGCTGGTGTATGAGCTGTACGACGGGTCGCGCCTGGGGCTGGCCCGCTATGGCCTACGCTTCCTGCTGGATCGGGACTGGGACCCGGTCTTCGAGGAATTTGGTGCCCTGCCCGCCATCTACGGGACGGTGGTCTCTTCGCTCCTGGCCCTGGCCATCGCCGGGCCCCTGGGGCTGCTGGCCGCCATCTTCCTGGCCGAATTGGCCCCGGGCTGGCTGGAGGCTCCCCTCTCCTTCCTCATCGAGCTCCTGGCCTCCATCCCCAGCGTGGTCTACGGGCTGTGGGGGCTGTTTGTGCTGGCCCCCATCCTGCGCCAGCCAGTGGGGCGCACCTTGCAGGACAACCTGGGCGTCTTGCCCCTCTTCGCCTGCACCCCCCTGGGCATCGGCATGCTGGCCGCGGTGATCATCCTGGCCATCATGATCCTGCCCTACATCACCGCCGTCGCTCGGGACGTCTTGCGCGCCGTGCCGAATGACCAGCGGGAGGCCCTGCTGGCGCTGGGCGCCACCCGCTGGGAGACCATCTGGCGGGTTGTGGTGCCTTATGCCCGCTCGGGCATCGTCGGTGGGTTGATGCTGGGGCTGGGCCGGGCCGTGGGCGAAACCATGGCCGTGACCATGGTCATCGGCAACCGCCCGGACGTTTCGGCCTGCCTGTTCAACCCGGCCTACACCCTGGCCAGCCTCATCGCCAACGAGTTCACCGAGGCCACTTACGACCTATACGTCTCGGTGCTGATCGAGTTAGGGCTGGTCCTCTTTGGGGTGACATTGACCCTGAACGCCCTGGCCCGCCTGCTGGTGTGGCGCGTAGGCCGTGGCCTGGAAAGGACGCGAGTATGAGCAAAACCCGTGACACGGACACCACTTACCTCCGGCGAAGGCTGACCAACTATCTGATGACAGGCGTCACGGCCCTCAGTGCAGCCCTGGCGGTGCTGGCCCTGGCCACGGTGCTGGGCTACGTGGCGATCAACGGCTTCTCGGCTCTAAACGGCGATTTTTTCCTGCGCCTCCCTACACCGGTGGGTGTGCCCGGCGGGGGCATCGCCAACGCCATCGTGGGTAGCTTCATCGTGGTGGGCCTAGCGACTCTCTTCGCGCTGCCCATCGGGCTGGGTGCGGGCATCTACCTGAGCGAATTCGGCGACAACCGCTTCGGCGACCTGGTGCGCTACCTGGCCGATGTGCTTTCCGGCGTGCCGTCCATCGTGATGGGCATCTTCGCTTATACCCTCATCGTCGCCCGCCAGGGCCACTTCTCGGCCCTTTCGGCCGGCTTCGCCCTGGGAGCGATGATGTTGCCGGCCATCACCCGCACCACGGAGGAGATGCTGCGCCTGGTGCCTGCCACCTTGCGCGAGGGGGCCCTGGCGCTGGGGCTCTCCCGCTGGCGAACCACGGTCAGCGTGGTGCTGCCCACCGCCGCCGGGGGCGTAATCACCGGGGTGGTGCTGGCGATTGCCCGCGTGGCCGGGGAGACCGCCCCGCTCCTCTTCACGGCCTTCGGCAACCCGTTCTGGAACCTGGACCTCCGCCAGCCCATCGCCACGTTGCCCCACACCCTATTCACCTATGCCATCTCGCCTTACGACGATTGGCGGGCCAAAGCCTGGGGAGCGGCGCTGGTCCTGGCCGCGCTGGTGCTGGTGGCCAGCCTGCTGGCCCGGCGTTTTGGCTGGCGACAACGGGCAGTGATATGACGAAGAGGGACGAAATGATCAGTGAGATGTTACAGCAGGTCAAACCTGCGGTGCGGGAAGGGAGGGCCGAGGTGCTCCCCGCAGTGGGCCAAAGGATGGTCATCGAAAACCTGAGCGCCGGCTTCGGCGACTTCACCGCCATCCGGAACATCAACCTGAAAATCGAGCCCAACCGGATCACGGCCATCATCGGGCCCTCGGGCTCGGGCAAATCGACCCTCCTCCGCTGCCTGAATCGCATGCACGAGGAGGTGCGGGGGGCCTGGGTGCAGGGGCGGGTTTGGCTGGGCGATGAGGACATCTACGCCGCCGGTGCCGATCCGGTTCAGGTGCGGCGGCGGGTAGGCATGGTCTTCCAGAAGCCTAATCCCTTCCCCACCATGTCGGTCTTCGACAACGTGGCCGCCGGGCTGCGGCTCAACCACTGGGGACGCGTGCCCGGCCTGGAAGAGCGGGTGGAGCAGGCATTACGCCGGGCGGCGCTGTGGGATGAAGTGAAGGACAAGCTGCAGCAGTCCGGGGCCGCCCTTTCGGGCGGGCAGCAACAGCGGCTGTGCATCGCCCGTGCCCTGGCCGTGGAGCCGGAAATCCTGCTCATGGACGAGCCATGCTCGGCCCTGGATCCCATCGCTACCTTCAGGATCGAAGAGTTGATGCGCGAACTGGTCCAAGACGTGACCATCGTTATCGTCACCCACAACATGCAGCAGGCGGCGCGGGTATCAGACTACACGGCCTTCCTCATGATGATGGAGGACCGAGCCGGTGAACTGGTGGAATACGGCCCAACCGGCCGGCTCTTCACCAACCCAAGGGACAAACGGACGGAAGACTACATCACCGGGCGATTCGGGTGATGCGTGATGCGTCATGCGTAAATGGCTCTCGCGAGTCATGCATCACGGACCACTTGTCAGGAGATGCCATGAGACGACGAGTACTGTTCCTGTGCACCGGCAACTCGGCCCGCAGCCAAATGGCCGAGGGGCTGGTCAATCACTTCCTGGGTGACGAGTGGGAGGCGTACTCGGCCGGTACCGCGCCGGCCGGCTACGTGCACCCGCTGGCCGCCCAGGTCATGGCCGAAGTAGGGATTGACATCTCCCGGCAGCGTTCCAAGTCGGTAAATGAGTTCTACGAGGCCGAATTTGACTTGGTGGTCACGGTATGTGATAATGCAGCCGAGAGTTGCCCCGTCTGGCTGAGGCAGGGCCGAGCGGTTCATATCGCTTTGCCTGACCCGGCCCGGGCAACCGGCACAGAGACCGCGCGACTGGCCGCCTTTCGGCACGTGCGGGAGGAGATTCGGCAGAGGGTATTCGGCTACCTCAGATCAGCAAGCTGAGCTGCTCAAGCGCACACTCCAGAATTCTACCCTGGCGCCCTATGCGGAGGTGGTGGCCCGCACACAGGGGAAAGGGAACAGCGGCTCCTGGAAGTCTACAAGCTGTAAAGGTAGGAGAGGATGCCAAGACAAACCTTCGAGCAGAGCCTACAACGCCTTCAGGACGAGGTGCTGGTCCTGGGCAGCATGGTGGAGCAGGTTATCATCGAGTCGGTAGAGGTTCTCAAACGGCGAGACGCGGAGGCAGCACGACATCTGATCGCCGGGGATCGCTTGATCAACGAAAAGCGCTTTGCCATTGAGACCGATGCCCTGACCCTCATCGCCACCCAACAACCTATGGCCGGTGACCTGCGCACCCTGGCTGCCATCCTGGACATCGCTGCTGAACTGGAACGGATCGGGGACTACGCTAAAGGCATCGCCAAGATCAACCTGATGATGGGTGAAGGGCCGCTGCTCAAGCCGCTCATTGATGTGCCGCGCATGGCGGAGAAGACGCGGGACATGCTGCACCGGGCGTTGGACGCTTTCATCCGTCGCGATGTGGACCTGGCCCGTGCCATCCCCCTGGAGGACGATGAGGTGGACGGCCTCTACAACCAGGTCTACCGCGAGTTGATCACCTACGTTATCGCCGACCCCCGTGTCATTGATCAGGCCAATTATCTGCTGTGGGTGGCGCACAATCTGGAGCGGGCTGCCGACCGGGTCACTAACATCTGTGAGCGCGTGGTCTTCACCGTTACGGGCGAGTTGGCCGAGATGGACGTGGAGAATGGCCCGATGGGAACGCATTGACAGGCCATCCCGGCAAGAAGTGGGAAGGGTTTTCTGGTTAAGCCACTTGGCCAGGGGGCGCAGCTTCTCACGCCGGTATTCGCTGTGACCGCGCAGGCCGGCCACGCCCCGGACGCCGGCTGGCGGGTAGTGCACCCCCTCGACGATGCGCTCCACCTCATCGCGGGTCTCCACCCGGGGGACCATCACCCCTCGGGCACCAGCGTCCAGCGGCCTGGTCCTCCAAGAGCACTTGGGGTCCGGAAGCTTCCGGTGCCAGGCTGAGCAGTTACCCGCCCGGGGCTAAAACCCGTCGGGCTGAGCCTGTTTTTCGCACTCAGGGGAGTGAATAGTTCGTAGTCAGGCACGGAATGAGGTGGAGTGCCGTCCCGGTGCGCTGCAAAACGCCCTTCCGCTTCGCTGCGTGGCTCACTGCGCACTATCTTTGCACCTTTCACGAAGGGTCAGGCGAGCAGGTGAGCGTAGAGTTGCTCGGCGGTAGCGCCTGACCGGAATTGCTTTTCCAGCCATATCAGGAGATTGCGTTGATGGTCAGCCTGGGGGGTCTCGGCGCGCATCGCCGAGGGTGAGGTGCTCCTCAGGTCGCGCTTGCTGGAGGTGGGCCCGGTGTTCGTCCAAGAAAGCAGCCAGCAGAAGACCAACGTCCAGAAGCGGATGATGGCCGTGGCCCCCATCAGTTGGTAGTGATCGGCTCCCAGCAGGTCTTTGATGTCCTCGAAGAAGACCTCGATGTCCCAGCGGATGGCGAGGATATCGATGACCGTCTGGGCGTCAGCATCCACCAAAGTGGAGCCCCAGAAGCGGGCCTTCTCCACCGGGTCGTTGAGGCTGAGCCGGGTGATCCATACCAGGGTAGGGCCCAACTTGCGCACCCAGGTGCGGACGGAGTGCACGTAGACGGTGTGCCCGCCCTGTTGGCAGGGCCAGGTGGCCTCTTCCCAGTCCTCCGGCCTCAGAGAGGCAGCGTAGTCGGCCGGGGAGAGCCATTGGCGACCGCCGTCTTCGGCCATGAGGCGCATCTTTCGGTTGCCTTTCAGCCCTCCACATCGTCCAGGATCAGAAAACCTGTCATCACGGTCTTCCGAGGACGTCCTTGACGCTCTGGCGGCGATGGTCGGCCTGCACCAAAGGCGCCGTCTGCTGCCGGAAGCGAGCCCACCAAGCGGCGGCCACTTCGGCCGTCGACCAGGGCCAGCAGCTCAGAAAGGGAGAGAGACCCGAAAGGCTGACCCGTTCCCCAACACATCTCAGGAATCCACTGAGCGTACCCCGCCCTTCCCCCTCGATCAGCCCCAGCAGTACGGTCACAAAGTACTTCCACTGGCGCCGGCGGAAACAAGGGCGGAACGCCTGGAGAAACTGGCGCAACGCCTCAGACAGGCATACAATAGGCTTGGGCACGGTCGACCTCGGAGAGTAGTGGTCTGTCAATCCTGAATCTTTGGATACAGGCGCTTTAACTTGGTGCGCGCATCAGTAGTGGTAAAGTGCCAGTCCACTCGAACGGTCTTTCGGTTTCGTTCCTCTGCCCACGCTTGTGCTTCCTTCCACAAGGTGGTTTGATCCGGG
>FWPU01004092.1_pt1 | contig 34747 bp, 35 predicted proteins | sample 2228361 | NCBI WGS metagenome assembly FWPU01 (sample SAMEA103939777, study PRJEB20133) | metagenome
CTGGCGAGCTGAAGCTCGCCGCTACTTTGTTTCTACCAAGTCCTGGTTGGCGCACTGTCTTCTCAGCTTCCCAACCTCCTGGCCCGGAATTTATGATATACTGGTACCGAATCAGTTGTTTCAGGCATCTGGCAATGCCTGCCGGGGGACATGGCTGTTAATCGCAAGGAGGGGGACAAAAGAAAGGGCCTCGGCGGCACTTTCTTCTGGTCCTTCTACTTCCTTCTCTGCTTTATTTTCACGGGGATCGGGGCATTTGCCGGCCTTTATTACAGCTACTCGCGCAACCTCCCGCGGGTCTCGGCGCTCGAGGACTATCGCCCCGACGTCATCACCGAGATTTACGCCGACAACGGAGAGGTGATCGGGCGCTTCGCCATCGAGAAGCGGGTCCTAGTGACTTACGAGCAAATACCCGAAAAGCTCAAGCAGGCCATCATCGCAGCCGAGGACAAGAACTTCTTCTCTCATCCCGGCCTCGACTTCTTCAGCATGGCCCGCGCGGCCATAAAAGACTTGAGGGCGCGCAGGCTGGTCGAAGGGGCCAGCACCTTGACCCAGCAGCTGAGCCGCCTCCTCTTCCTGCGTCCCGAAAAGACTTTCGACCGCAAGTTCAAAGAGGCCCTCCTGGCCATGCAGATCGAGCGGCACTATACCAAGGAGCAGATCTTCACCCTCTACTGCAATCAGATATATATGGGGCACGGACATTACGGGGTGGCGGCTGCCGCCGACTTTTACTTTGGCAAGAAGCTGGACGAGCTTGCCGTGGAAGAGGCCGCGCTGATCGCCGCGCTGGCCAAATCGCCAATCTATTACTCGCCCATTCTCAACCCGCGCCGCGCCCTGCTGCGCCGCAACTATGTGCTGGAGAGGATGGCCGATGACGGCCACATTTCTAAGGAAGAGGCGCAGCGGTTGAAAAAGCTACCGATCAGGCTGAAGCCGCCGGCCCGCGAGAAGACGGTAGGCCCGTACTTTGTCGAGTGGGTGCGCCGCTATCTGGAGGAGCGGTACGAGACCGATGAGATCTGGCGCAAGGGGCTGCGCGTTCATACCACGCTCAACCTCCAGATGCAGGAGGTCGCTGAGAAGGCCCTGCGGCGCGGGCTCGAGGAATACGATCGCCGAAAGGGATGGCGCGGCCCGATCGGCAACGTCTTGAAAGGCGAATCGGGTCCGACCGATAAGATCCTGAAAGAATACGAGCACGAAACCTGGAAGCTCGAGCTATTGCCGGGCGACATCGTGGCGGGACTGATCGTGGCGGTCGGACGGCAGGATGCCAAAGTGCGCATAGGCAGCCTCCAGGCGACAATTGGTCCGAATGAGATCAAGTGGACCGGAGCCGAGAGTCCCGGTAAAATCTTGAGGCGAGGCGACCTGGCCCATTTCCGCATTCAAGCAATCGACCGGCAGCGGGGCCAGCTCCAGGTCTCGCTGGCCCAAATCCCTGAAGCCCAGGGCGGTTTCATCTGCGTCGATAATGCCACCGGGGCGATCAAGGCGATGGTGGGAGGCTTCGACTTCAATCGGAGCAAGTTCAATCGCACGACGCAGGCGCTGCGCCAGGTAGGATCGGCCTTCAAGCCATTCGTTTATGCCGCGGCCCTCGAACTGGGCTATCGCCCTGATGATACCATCCTCGACGCGCCGGTGTCTTTTTCCGCCGGCAACGGTCGCCTCTATTCGCCCAACAACTACGACCGGCAGTTCAAGGGTCTGATCTCGCTGCGCCGCGCCCTGGCCGAATCGCGCAATGTCCCGGCAATCCGGCTCGCCAGTCATATCGGCATACAAAACTTGATCAGGGTCGTCAGGCGATTTGGTATAACCTCGCAACTCCAGCCCTATCTCCCTCTGGCCCTGGGCGCATCCGAGATCACCCTGCTGGAAATGACCTCGGCCTTCTCCACCTTTCCCAACGGCGGCGTTCAGGCCCGGCCCTTCTTCGTCAAGCGGGTCGAAGCCTACGACGGGACAATCAAAGAAGAGAGCATCATTCGAACGCGCGAGGTCGTCTCGCCCGAGGTGGCCGACATGATGGTCGAGCTGCTGCGCGGCGTTGTCGAATTCGGCACGGCGACGCGCGCTAAAGAGCTCCGGCGCCCGGTGGGCGGCAAGACCGGGACCACCAACGACTACACCGACGCCTGGTTTATCGGTTTCACCCCATCTCTGACCTGCGGCGTCTGGGTCGGCTACGATACCAAGCGCTCTTTGGGAGAAAAGGAGACCGGCGGCAGGGTGGCGCTCCCCATCTGGATCGATTTCGCGGCACAGGTCTTTAAGGATAAGCCGGTCGAAGAGTTCCGCAGCGCCGCGTCCCTGCAGTTGACCGACGAGGTCGCGGCGGGCGATACCGAGGCCCCGACGGCGGCGAAAATCACGGTACAGGCGAACTGAGGCCGCTATCAGTTGCGGCTTATATCTAAAGGCATTGGGAAACGAGCCGACGGCAGCACAAGATGCTACGCCTTTTTCCTTGCCTCTTTTTCCTCAGCCTCGGCGCAGGTTCGGCCTTGGCTGATACGTGGATGCCGGCCGGCCCGGTCGGCTTCGTTTCGCCCGATCTCTGTTGCTGGATGGAGATCTATCCCGCGACCCAGCGTCACGCGGGGCGCTGGCGGGCCCGCGCTTTCTTCTATCGCGTGGAAAAGGGCTCTGAAGGTTTCACCTTTCGTAAACTTTGGTCGCGTGACCTGGTTAATGCCGGCATGTTCGATCCGCTGGTGTTGCTTAGCACCTTGTGTGGCACATGGTCTGGAGACCAAAGCATCCCGCTGAACGTTTTCATCGCTCCGGACGGCAATGCTATTGTCACGCTCGATGAATATATGAAGCTCGGCGACAAAAATGCCCTGGTGATTTATTCCGGCAAAGGAAAGCCGGTCCGAAAGTGGAAACTTTCCGACCTGTTTTCGAGGAGCTTCATACGTCAGAACTTCCGCTGGTCTTTTTCCGGCATCAGGTGGCGCGATGGCGCCGAGTATTACTACTCGCGCGACGGTCGCTATTTTGCCCTGCGCCTGAAAATGCAGGCGTGGGCTGAGCGCGAGGCTCCGCTCGAGAAGGTTTTGCTCGTTGATCTTCGCGCCGGCGGCTATACCCTCGGCGACACGGATCTGATCACTGAAGATTGTCTTCCGCTTGATTCACAGCTACTGAGGGGCATCGGGCTTGGGTCAGATACTGTGACCGACCGCGTGGTGAAAGCATCTGAAAATACTATCCGCCTCGAACGTCCTCCTTGGAAAACAGAATAAGATCGGGTCTGCCTTGCGGTCTCGAATCGAATCAGGTCGCCGCGTCGCTGTTCGATCCGGCCAGGCGGCGGAGTACGGCCAGGTTTTCCCGGTCCGGGTCGAGGGTGTGGGGGTCCTTGGGCGTTTCCAGTATCATCGGGAGGCCGGCGAAGCGCCGGTCGTTGAGCAAAAGAGCAAAAGCTGCCTCGCCTATATGTCCGCGCCCTATGTGTTCGTGCCGATCGACACGGCAGCCGAGCGCTTTTTTCGAATCGTTAACGTGCAGCGCCTTCACCTTCTCGATTCCGATCATCGACTCCAGTTCCGCGATCGTGCGCTGGTATGCTTGGGGCGTGCGGATGTCGTATCCGGCGGCGAAGATATGGCAGGTATCGATGCAGATGCCGATGCGCTCCTTCGCCTCTACCGGCTCGAGCATCGCGGCAAGCTGCTCGAACCTCCAGCCGAGGCTGGTCCCCTGCCCGGCCGAGGTTTCGAGGCAAATCATCACGCGGTATCCTACGGTTTGCGAGTGCAGCAGGTTGATCGCGTCGGCGATGCGGCGCATCCCATCCCCGGGCGGAGAGCCCATATATGCCCCGGGGTGCACCACCATGCAATCGATGCCGAGCAGCTCAGCCGCCTCCAGTTCCTGGCGAAACGCCTTGATCGAGCGGCGATACTGGGCGCGGTCGGGCGAGGCGAGGTTGATCAGATAGCTGGCGTGAGCGACGATCGGGCTGATTCCCGCGTCCCGCCGGAGCCTTTTAAATTCCTCGATCTCGCGCGGCTCCAGGCGCGGCGGCTGCCACTGTGTGCTGTTTTTTACAAAGAGGGCGATGGTCGCGCAGCCCAGCTCGATCGCGGCGCGCAAAGCGTTCGACACGCCGCCCGCCGTGGACATGTGCGCCCCGAGCAGATGTTTTATCTCGTTCGGTGCGGGCCGGCTATTTTGCACTGTTCAAGAAGATCACCGATACGGAATTGGAAAGCTCGTTGGTTACATAGAGGGCGCGCCCGTCGGGCGAGACCGCGACGTCGACCGGTCCCTTTTCCACCCGATAGGACCTGATCTTCAGGGGATTGAGGTCGGCGGGCACCACCGAGACCGAGCGCGACCGCGTATTGACCACGAACACGAAGCGCCCGTCGGGACTCACCGCCACCCCGAAAGGGCCCTTCTCGAGCGGGATGTTGACTATGAGCTTTTCGCTCCTGGCATCTATGACCGAGAGGTCATTAGACCGGCTGTTGCTCACGTATACGCGGCCGCCGTCGGGCGAGACCGCGACGCCGTCCGGCGCCTCCCCCACCGCTATCTTTTTCGTCACTTTGAAGGTGCGGGCATCGATCACATGGAGATCGTTGGTCCCGCCGTTCACGACGTAGATTTTCCTCCCGTCGGGTGAGACCGCGACGCCGATGGGGCGCGAGCCGACCTCTAAGGTTTCAATCATCTTCCGTTCTATCAGGTCGATGACGTTGAGCAGGCCGAACTGGCTGCGGCCGAAGTTGGCGACGTAGGCGCGATAACCATCGGGGGAAAGCGCCACGTAATTCGGGCTGCCGCCGACCTTGATGCTGTCGGCCAGACGCCTCTCTTTAAGGTCGATTATCGAGACGATTCCGGTATCGCGGTTGGCCACAACCGCAAAGTCGCCCAGGGGCGAGAGGGCAATCCCGAGGGGGGTCGTGCCGGCATAGATGCGCGCGATAACTTCTTTCAATTGCAGGTCGATAACCGCCACCTCATCCGAGGCGAAAGCCGTAACGTAAGCGTGCTTACCGTCCCGGCTCAACGCAATGAAGTTGGGCGCCTCTTTTATCTTGATCCTTTCCGTACCGGCATAGCCCGAAGGGGCGAGCGCGGCGCAAAAGACGATTGCCGCCAGCGCGCGCGCGGCTCGCATTCCTTTCATTTCGTTGACGGCCTGAAAAAGCCCGCTCATAGCCTGCGCCTGAGCCTTGCGGCTTTCACCGTGTTTCGCATCAACATCGCAATGGTGAGCGGCCCGACGCCGCCCGGCACCGGCGTCATGGCGCCGGCCGCTCGGGCTGCCCGGAGCGGATGGGCATCGCCCACTAAAGTATAGCCCTTCCTTTTTATCTCTTCCAGTCTGGCGTTGTCATCGCCGAAGATGCGCCGCGCCGCTTCAATCTCGGCCACCCGGTTTATCCCGACGTCGAGCACCACCGCTCCCGGCTTTATATATTCTTCAGTGACCATTGCCGCGCGCCCCATCGCCAGCACCAGGATATCGCCCTGCCGTGCGACCTCGGCCAGGCTGGCCGTGCGCGAGTGACAGATGGTAACTGTAGCGTGGTTGTGGAGCAACAGCATGGCAACCGGCTTTCCCACGATGTTGCTGCGCCCGAGGACCACGGCCCGTTTCCCCTGGATTTCGACTCCAGTCCTTCGCAGGATCTCGAGGATGCCGAGCGGAGTGCACGGGAAGAGCCCGTCTACTCCCAGGCATAGCCGCCCGACATTTACCGGATGGAAGCCATCGACGTCCTTATCGGGATCGATCGCCTGGTATATACGCCCCTCGTTGATCTGTTTGGGCAGCGGGGATTGCACGAGAATGCCGTCGATGTCGTCGCGGGCATTCAGGCGAGCGACGTTTTCCAGAAGCTCGGCCTCCGAAGTTCGCTCCGGCAGCGCGATAAGCTCGGAGCGAATCCCGAGCGCGGCCGAGGTCTTCACCTTGTTGCGCGTGTAGATTTGCGAGGCCGGATGGTCCCCCACCAGGACCACGGCAAGGCCGGGGGTGACTCTGCGCGCCGCCAGCTCCTGGACCTCGCCGCGCACTTCTTGTTTGATCTCCTCGGCGATTGCCACGCCGTCTATGATCCTCGCCGCCACGCTCTTTAACCGCTCCCCAGACCGGAATTCCTGTTGATTCGTGTGATTCGTGGCCAGAGGAAGATAAAAGCCACGAACCACACGAATTTTCCTACTCTAGAAGCCGCTGCCTTTGCGCCAGCGCGGCCACGACCTCCTCCACGCTGTCCACGACGGACAGAGTTGCCAGCTCCCTCGGCCCGATGAACAGCTCTCGCGCCAGCTCTGCCAGCACCCGACGCCAAAAGGAACCGACCAGAATCAGGGGCCTTTCGCCGAGCACGCCGAGCTGCATCAGCTGCCAGGTCATAAAGAGTTCGGTCATGGTGCCTATGCTGCCGCGCAGCACGATGAAGGCGCTGGCCAGCGCTGCGAAGCGCTCGAGCCGCTCCCACAAGGTGCGGGTCCGCTGCTCCTGATCCACCCAGGCATTGGCAAAGAGGTCTTTGAATATCTCCGAGGTCAGCCCGATGGTATAGGCGCCGCCCGACTTGGCTCCCCGGCTGACCCCCTCCATCGCGCCGGTGTAACCTCCGGTCACCACATCGTAGCCAGCGCGCGCCAGAGCGAAGCCGAGCGCCACCGCCTCCTGGTACTCGGCATCGGCGGGAGTGATCTTCGAGCTGCCGAACACAGCAACGATTGGTCGCGTCCGCTGTTCTCTCATCAGGGTCCAGCGCCGTCGGCCTCAGGGATAGATCCTGTAGAGCATCCTCGGAAACGGGATTGTTTCGCGCACATGCTCAATTCCACAGATCCAGGCCACGGTCCTTTCGATCCCCATGCCGAACCCCGAGTGCGGGACCGAGCCGTAGCGGCGCAGGTCCATGTACCACTGGAAGGCTTGCATCGGGAGCCCATGTTCTTTGATCCTCTCTTCGAGGAGCGCGGCATCGTGTATGCGCTGTCCGCCTCCTATGATCTCCCCATAGCCTTCGGGGGCCAGCACGTCGAGGCAGAGCGCCAGGTCCGGCCGCTCCGCGTCAGGCTGCATGTAGAAAGCTTTGATCTTGGCCGGGTATCTGTGGATGATTACCGGCCTATCGAACGAGCTGGAGATCATCGTCTCCTCGTCGCCGCCGAAGTCGTCGCCCCATTTGATGTCAATTCCCTTCTCCCGCAACAGATCTATAGCTTGATCGTAGCTGATGCGCGGAAAGGGGGGCACGATGTTCTGGAGCCTCTGTACATCGCGCTCGAGCATATCCAGCTCGCGCCGCCGCCGTTCCAGCACGCGCTGCACGATGTAACATACCAGCCCCTCGGCCAGCTGCATCATGTCTCCGAGCTGGGCATAGGCCACTTCCGGCTCGACCATCCAGAACTCCATCAGATGCCGGCGCGTCTTCGACTTTTCCGCGCGGAAGGTCGGCCCGAAGCAGTAAACTTTTCCGAAGGCCATTGCCGCCGCTTCGTTGTAAAGCTGGCCGCTCTGCGTGAGATAGGCCTTCTGGTCAAAGTACTCGACCTCGAAAAGTGTGGTCGTCCCCTCGCAGGCGCTCGGCGTGAAGACCGGTGCATCTATCAGGGTGAACCCCTGATTATCGAAGAAATCACGGCAGGCTTTGATAACTTCGTGCCTGATGCGCAGGATGGCATTCTGGCGGAGGGAGCGGAGCCACAGATGCCGATAATCCATTAGAAAGGCAACGCCGTGCTCCTTCGGCGTGATGGGATATGGCTCGGCCTGGCGCACGATTTCCAAGTCGCTCAACTCTAACTCGTATCCGCCGGGGGCGCGCCGGTCCTCGCGCACCGTCCCGGTGACGATAAGCGAGGATTCCTGGCTCAAAGCGTCGGCGGCTTTAAATTTCTCTTCCGCAATTCGGCCCTTAACGGCCACCGCCTGAATCAGAGCGGTCCCGTCGCGCACCAGCAGGAAAAGGACCTTGCCGCTCGAGCGGCGGTTGTAGAGCCAGCCGCGGACCGTAACCTCCTCGCCCACATGCTTTGCGATATCTTCTATATAGACAACAAACATCGTCGGCTCGCTCGACTAAAAGAGGAATTATAGCACGGCACTCTAGCGAAAGATCATATCGCACGGCTCGCGCTTGTGACGGCGGCAGTGCTCCTGAAAAATTTCTATGTACGTTGCTTTAATGAAGCTCGCCTCCGGGTATCCCAGGGCGGCCGCCGCGCGCAAGATGGCGCCGGCCTCTCCCTCCAGTTCGATATAGACACCGATCGGCGTTTCATCGAGGGCAACGTGCAGCGCAGGGGACGGACCCTGGGCCAGCTCGAAAAGGGTTCGGTACTTTTGATAGCGGAAGGACTGGACAAGCCCGAGCGCGCGCAGCAGATCCACTATCCGCGGGCCGTTATCGACCTGAACCTCTATCTCCTCGCGCTCCTTGAACCGGCTGTCCGGTATGGCCGGACCTTTATAGGTCAGACGGGCGCTCCCCTCGACGAGGCGCAGGCGAAGAGCGGCCCCTTTTTCGCGCAGCTTTCCCTCCGGATAATCGAAGAGGAAGTTGTCTTCAAGGTGGCGCGGCGCAATTTCACGCGCTCCCAGCTTGATCAGGGCATCGCGCGCCGCCTCTGCGCTCGGCGGCCTCAGCTTGACCTCAGTCTCGATCATGGATTCAAAACTGCGGCGAAGGCGCGTACCGCTTCCGCTCCAAACAGTGCGAAGACAACTCGCTCCAGGGTGGTGGAGCCCTTGAGATGATCCTCCACGATCGGCACCATAATCTGGGCGCTGCGTTCGATCGGGAAGCCCCCCACGCCCGTGCCGAACGCCGGCAGGGCAACGGATTTGAGTTTCAACTGATCGGCCAGTCCGAGCACGCTGCGCGTGGCGCGGGCGATTTTGTCCGCATCGGTCCGCAGGTCCTGGCCCATCACCGCGCCGTGCAGGACATATTTAGCTTTCAGCCGCCCGGCGCTTGTTGCCACCGCCTCGCCCACCATAATCGGCCCCAGGGCCACAGCTTCCCTTTCGATCGCCTCGCCGCCGCGCCGCTTTATCGCGCCGGCCACGCCGCCTCCCATCCAGAGATGGTTGTTGGCGGCGTTGACGATGGCATCGACCTCAAGCTCCGTTATGTCCCCCTGAATTATTTCGATAGTTTTCTCGCCGATCTGCTTCAACATATTTTTAAGCCGTCAGCTGTCAGTCTTCAGCTATCAGCCTTGAACGCTGATAGCTGACGGCTGACAGCTTATTCTCAATCGACCGCGTGGCGGCGCACTTTCACATGGGTCTGCTCGAAGAGGGCAAGCGCGGCGTCGTTCAAGGGATAATCGGCGCCGTAGACCACCTCGACGATTCCGCTGTTTATGATCATCTTAGCACAGAGCAGGCAGGGCGAGAAGGTAGTATATAAAGTAGCTCCTTTCACGCTGGTGCCATGATATGCCGCCTGTACTATGGCGTTCTCCTCGGCGTGGGAGCAGAGGCACTCGTCCAGGCGCGTGCCCGCCGGCGGGAAGCTGTTGCAGCGGGGGCACCCCCCCTCGTCGCAGTTTACGGCGCCGCGCGGCGTGCCGTTGTAACCGGTCGAGATGATCCGGTTCTCCTTGACGATAATCGCCGCCACCTTCCGCCTGATGCAGTTGCTGCGCATGGCGACGATTTTTGCGATGCGCATGAAGTATTCGTCCCAGCCGGGCCGGGGAAAGCGGCCGACCAGAGCGCGCAGGAGCTTTTCCACCTCGGCGCGAAGCTCCTCCAGCGTGCCCTCGTTTACTATGGTGAAATCGGCCATCTCTATGCACCTGGCGAGCTGCTGCCCGTGCTCGTCCTCGCTGTAAAGCTCCTTTTGCTCCAGCCGGCGAAACTCCTCGAGGGTGAGCGGGTCGTCGGGCCGGCGGCGGCGGCGCACGCGCTCCAGGCGTACCTCCTCGGGCGCATCCACGTTCACCAGGACAAAATCCGCGCGCCGGCGCAGCGCCTCCACCTCGGCCGGGCTCCTTATCGAATCGACGAGATAGTTTTTATCCCGCTCCAGTCGCGCCAGTATCCGCTCGGCCAGAATGGCCGGGCCGAACCGCCGCCTCAGCTCGTTGCCCGTTTCGATAAGGTTTTCGCGGGTCTGCTCCCGGCCGCGCGCCCGAAGCTCATCGCGGATGATGTCAGAGAGCGAGGCGTAATGGAACCCCTTCTCGCCCAGGATTCTCGCCACCTCGCCTTTGCCCGCGCCGTTCTTGCCGGTCAGGCCGATGATCATACCCTTCTCCTAGCGGAATCTTAGTTAAACTATCAGGAAACTTCAAGAAGCCAGAAGCGAGGAGCTAGGAGTTAGGAGCTAGGAGTTAGGAGAACGATCTCGACGGGGCTACAGAGGTGGTGGTGTGGCAATGGGTGAAATGAGAGGAGCAGATAGTTCCTCTTGCCCTTTACGTTTCTCGCCTTGCAGCACGTGCATTTATTCTAGCTTCTAACTCCTAGCTCCTAGCTCCTTTTATTGCGTTGACCGACCCCCGGTTTTTTGCTATATGACGTCAGGTGGATATATATGTCCTTCTGCTCGCGCTCGGGCTGATTGCCGCTGCTGCTAATATTATCGGGGGCTATCTCATCGCAAGCCAGAGGGACATAAATCAGTTCTGGCTTCGGCTGCTCATCGCCCTCGGCGCCGGGTTTATCCTGGCGGCGGTGCTGCTTGAGGTTGTCCCCTACAGCACTTCTATGTCGCGCACCGCCGGGGTGCTGATCCTGGCGGGTTATCTTTTCGTTCAACTAGTCGAACACACCATCGCCGATCATTTTCACTTCGGCGAGGAGACGCATCCAGAGGCGGTCCTGGCGCCGGGCCGGGCTTACACCGCCGTTTCCGGCCTGCTGCTGCATACTTACTTCGACGGCGTTCTTATCGGCTCCGGCTTCCTGGTCTCGATGAAACTCGGCGTGCTGTTGTTCGTGGCGATCTTGCTGCACAAGATACCCGAGGGCTTTACTGCAGCCTCGATCATGCGCGCTGCGGGCAAGAGCCGGCTCGTGGTATTTTCGTCCTCGGTGGCGGTTGCCGTTTCGACTCTAATCGGAATATTCTCGGCCTCGCTGGCCAGGGGGCTTACTGAAAAAGCCCTCCCGTTCAGCGCAGGCGTTACCCTCTACGTCGCAGCATCGGACCTCATCCCCGAGGTAAACCGCGAGCGCGGGTCGCTGATTTCGCTCTTTGTTTTCGCCGGCGTGGCGCTTTACTTGATCGGCGACGGCCTGCTGAAGAGACTGCTCGGCCAATGAGAGCGAGAAGCCGGTTATGGGTCTGATGCGGAGCCTGAGAATCACCCTCGAGATGATCAAGTTCGAGCATACTATTTTCGCTCTTCCCTTCGCATTCCTGGGGGCGTTTCTGGCCGCGGGCGGTGCGCCGCCTGCCGGCGTCTCGTTCTGGATACTGGCAGCCATGGTGGGGGCACGAAGTGCCGCCATGGCCTTCAACCGGCTGGCCGACCGCGGCTATGACGCCTTGAATCCACGAACGCAAATGAGGGCCCTGCCGCGCGGGCTGGTAACCGCGCGCTACGTCAAACTCTTCGTAGCGGCCTCGTCGTTCTTGTTCATATTCGCCGCCGCCCAGCTCAATCGGCTCTGCCTCGCGCTTTCCCCCGTAGCCCTCGGGCTGATTCTGTTTTACTCTTACAGCAAGCGCTTCACCTGGACAACTCATTTCTTTCTCGGCTTATCGCTGGCCTGTGCGCCGGTTGGCGGATGGGTCGCAGTGCGGGGCGAGCTGTCGCCGCTCCCGCTCTGGGTCGGAGCGGCAGTCGCGCTCTGGGTTGCCGGGTTCGATATCATCTACGCCTGCCAGGATGTTGACTTCGACCAGAAGGTAGGACTCTACTCGCTGCCGCGGCTGATCGGCATTGGGCCCGCGCTCGCAGTTTCTGCCCTGCTTCACTTGGGCACTGTGCTTCTGCTATTCTATGTGGTCAGCGCCGGCGGCCTGGGGTTCTTAAGCTATCTCGGCGCGGCGACCTCGGCGCTGCTCCTGGCTTACGAGCACATCATCGTTAAGCCCGATGATCTATCGCGTATCGATACTGCCTTCTTCACGGTTAACGGATCGATCAGCGTCCTGCTGTTTGCCGCGCTGGCCCTCGATCTGATGCTGAGGAGCGGAGGGTGATCAGCTTCACGGCCAGAGAGAGACCTCCGCGCTCTGAACCCGGCGGTAAACCGGTGCGCCAGGCCAGGGTGGTACAGGCCGGCTCGTACACCTGGCGGCCTCGCGGCCGCCGCTATATTGCCGGAGCCCTATCGCGCCCAAGTTTTTTGCGCTAAGATAGCAAGAGTGAGGGAAAAGATCAAAGACATCGTAGATCTGAAGGGAGAACTGGAAAAAGCGCGCCGCGCCGGAGGGAAGATCGTCTTTACCAACGGCTGCTTCGACCTGCTGCATGTCGGCCATGTCCGCTACCTTCAGGCTGCCCGCAAGCTGGGCGACCTGCTGGTGGTCGGCCTGAACAGCGACAGGTCAGTGCGCGCGGTAAAAGGAGAGGGTCGGCCTCTGGTGCCCGAGGCCGAGCGGGCCGAGATTCTGGCCTCTTTGAGCTGTATAGACTACGTGGTGCTCTTCGATGAAGTCACGCCGCTCCGGCTGATCCTCGAAGTGGAGCCCGACATGTTGGTCAAGGGGATGGACTGGGCGGAGGATCAGGTGGTCGGCCGGCGCGAAGTCGAGGCCCGCGGAGGAGAGGTGGTGAGATTGCCGCTGGTCGAAGGGGTTTCAACGACCACCCTGATCCGCAGAATTGTCGAGCGATTTGCTCGCGCCGACAGCCGCGAACAGCGCACTTGATTTCCTCTGCCTTTTGGCTTAATTTTACGGTAAGGTCTTTTTTATTGATTAATATTCGGAGGCAGTTTTCGTTTGACGGCAGCTTCGCCGTTGCCGTGCAACCCCTCCAGGACGGTAAAAGCGAAATGAAAAAGGTTAACACCAGGATACTCATAGCGGATGACGATCCCGGCATGAGAGATATTCTCGAGCTGTTGCTGCGCGAATGGGGTTATGAGACGGAAAGCGCGCGCGATGGACAGGAGGCCTTAGCCAAGGCCGAGAAGTGGCGCCCGGCGGTAGTCATTTCGGACGTGGTGATGCCCAAGCTCGACGGGCTCGACCTGCTGCGCGCCCTGAAGAAGTCCGTTCCGCGCTGCGAGATCATATTGATCACCGCTCAGGGGAGCATCGACTCGGCGGTTATCGCCATGAAGGAGGGCGCTGCGGATTACATTACCAAGCCGATCGACCACAAGAAGCTGAAGGTGCTGATCGAAAAGACCCTGGAGAGAACAGGCGCGCTGGACGAGGCCGAGGAACTGGAAGAGCACTTGAAGAAGCGCGGCATCTTCGGCCGCCTGGTCGGCATGACCCGCTCGATGCAGGAGGTTTTCAAGCTGATCAAGGATATCGCTTCCTCCAACGTCTCGGTTGTAATCACCGGCGAGCGCGGGACCGGCAAGGAACTGGCGGCGCGGACCATCCATGACCTGAGCCCGCGCCACGACAAGCCTTTCATTGCCATAAACTGCTCGGCCATACCGGAAACTCTGATAGAGTCAGAGCTGTTCGGCCACGAGAAGGGAGCCTTCACCGGAGCCACTGAGACGCGCATCGGCTGCTTCGAGATGGCGCACCGCGGTGTGCTCTTCCTCGATGAGATTGCCGAGATGCCCCAGGCGCTCCAGCCCAAGCTCCTGCGCGTCATCGAGGACGGACGCGTGCGCCGGCTGGGCGGAAAACAGGAGTTCGAATTCGACGTCCGCTTGATCGCGGCAACCAACCGCGACCCGGAAGAGGTGATCAAGAACGGCCAGCTTCGCGCCGACCTGTTTGATCGGCTCAACGTCTTCACGATCAAGATGCCGACGCTGCGCGAAAGAAAAGAGGATATCTCCCTGCTCGCCCAGTTCTTCATCAACGAGCTGAACAAGAAACACAGCCTCCAGGTACGCTCGATCAGCCCGCAGGCCCGCGAACTGTTGCTGCGCTACGGCTGGCCCGGCAACGTCCGAGAGCTGCGCAATGTGGTAGAGCGGGCTATGATCCTGTGCAAAGGGGATATCATCGAAGCCCACCACCTCCCCCCGTACCTGCAGAAGAGCGACGCTGCTTCCACCGCAACCATCTCCATCCCGCTGGGAGTTTCCGCGCGCGAAGCCGAGAAGATGCTGATTCTCAAGACCCTAGAAATGACCGGCAACAATAAAGCAGAGGCGGCTCGCATCCTGGGCGTGGACGTCAAAACCATACGGAATAAGCTCAAAAGCTTTGGCATAATAGACGAGGAAGAGGACCAGCGGGAGAGGGCAAAGGCCCAGGAGTAAGTTCGTGAGGCGAGATTGAATTCGCCTCACGACTTGCGCCTCACGCCTGACAGTTTTTACAGTTTTTATTTTACTGGGGCAAGCGCGATTATCGCGAGCACGATGCGTAAGAAGATAACCTTCGCCTTCGGCTTTCTCGGCCTGTTGCTCATAGCAATCTCCGCCTACCTCTCTTATAACCTGAGCGTACTCGACCATATGAACCGGCAGATAGCCGACGTCCATTTCGAGGCAGCCGGCATCGAACGCCAGATCCGCCAGCTCCACGAGCAGATGGCGCTGCTCGAGGAGAAATACATCTCGGTCGGCTCCTACGGCCAGCCCGCCACTTTCGCGCGCCTCACCCAGCAGTTCGGTTCCATCGACGCGAAGCTTTCTCTTCTGGCGCCTCTGCTCCGGAGCCAGGAGGAGGCCAGGGCCCTCAAGCGCGTCCGCGCTCTCGCCGCAGCGTACGGAGGAGGGATTCTTCCGCCGGAACAGCTGCCTCCAGAAAACGAAAGAGAACCCCTGCTCCGCGAGAGGCTGGCCGCCTCAGAGGCGCTACGCGGCTCGCTGTCCGACCTCGCAGCCGCAACTGAAGCGGCGATCCAGGCGGCGGTAACCCGCTCCGGCGCCACCAGCCGGCGCGCCCTTCGCCTCAGCCTGGCCTTCTCGGGCCTCGCGGTATTGATCGGCATAGCGCTGGGCTTTTTCATCGTGCGCAGCATATTGCGACCGCTTTCCGCGCTCCGGCAGGCGACGGGCCGTATCGCCATGCGGGATTTCGCTTATCGGATTCCGGTGCGAGGGAACGACGAGCTGGCCGAGCTGGCGCGCGCTTTCAATCGCATGGCGGCGAGGCTTTCGGACCTGGACCGGCTCAACCGCGAATTCATTCACAAGTCGTCTCATGAGCTGAAGGCAACGCTCTCTTCGATCGAAGAGGCGCTGAGGGTGGTGCTGGACGAGGTGTTCGGCAGGCTGGCCCCTAATCAGCGCCGGTTGCTCGAAATCGCCCTCAGGAATTGTTCGAGGCTCCGGCTGATGATCAGCGATCTGCTGGACATACACAAGATACAGGCTGGCGTCATGGAATTCAAAATGGAGGATGAGGACATCATAAAAACCATCAACAGTTCGATCCAGGAGATCGAGCCTTTCGCCAGGGAGAAAGGGATCGACATCTGGTTCGAGCGGCAGGAGCAGGAGATAAAGCTTTCCTTCGACAGCCTGCGCATCGGCCAGGTAATGAACAATCTGCTGACCAACGCTATCAAATACACCCCCGATGGGGGAAGTATTACGGTGCGCGTCGAGAGAGTTCGCGATCCCCGGCGCTTCATCCCGGAGCAGCTGAAAGCAGCGCTGAGTTCTGATTCCAACGAGGGTGTTCTGGTCTCGGTTGCCGATACCGGAATCGGCATTCCCCCGGCAGAGCTGGAGCGAGTTTTCGAACCCTTTTACCAGGTAAAGAGGGATAATATGTGGCAGAGCCAGGGGAGCGGGCTCGGCCTGGCGATAGCCAAGAACATAGTGGAGGCTCACGACGGAGTTATCTGGGCCGAGAGCAAAGCCGGAAGCTGTCTGCGGTTTGTGCTCCCGATTCGCAGCGGACGTGCCGTAAAGATCTTTCCAGTGCATGCCCGGGAAAATCTCCCGACGCACATTATGGCGAGGAGCGACTAGCTGTGAAAAGACCCCTCACGCTGGCGGTTACCTGCTATCTCCTGCTGTCGATAGTCCTGGCCGCGGCCTGCAACCGCGCCCCGCGCCAGCCGGTGAGCGTGCGGCCGCCGGCCTTGGAGCTAGCGCAGCGAGCGGAGAACCTCTGGATGCAGGGCAATTATGACCAGGCGGCGAAACTGTATCTGGAGATAGTTAATCGGAATGAGAACGGCATCGAGCCGGCCCTTGCCGGGCTGGCCCTCCTTTATCTGCAGCCCGATAACCCCGGCCGCGATGCGACAGCGGCCCGATCTTACCTGCTCCGCCTTTTGTCGCACCCCGCGAGCCGCTATCGTCATCTGGCTGAAACGCTCGTCTCCATGCTCGATCAAATAGAAGAGGCAAACCGGACCCTGCGCGCGCAGCAACAGACCATCGGACTGCTCGAGGCGGAAATCGAACGGCTCAAAAACGTCGAACTCCCCCGCCAGGCCCAGACCCTATCGGCCATGCTCGACGAGCTTGAGAAGGCAAGGAAAAACCTGCGCGCGCAGGAGCAGACGATCAAACAGCTGCAGGCGGAAATCGAGCGGCTTAAGAAGATCGATCTGCGCCGCCGCTAGAATGCGGCCCTATGTCTCATCCCTCTATTCGTAACATTCGATTTAAAACCGCCGAAGAGCCTGCTCCGAACCACGGGCCCCGCGCCTTGCCATAAAATAAAAAATTTTCGTCTTTTTGGTTTTTTATTTGTCATACTTCTGCTATCATAAACTTAAGAACCTTTAAAAATTTAAGATCACTAAAAATCATCTTAGACAGCCGCTTCAGGACCACCCGTGCCCAGATAAAGCATGATACGGCCGGAGAGCCAGACCGATATGGAAGAGGCGCGGCTTGCCCTGCTCATAAAGCGGGCGCAGCGGCGCCTCGCGCTCACCTGCCTCCTGCGCGGCGCGATCGAGGCCTCGCTCATCTATTTCAGTATAGTTTTAGTCCTATTGGCTTTATCTACACTTTTCGGAAAGTCCGAGATGCGCGGCCCGCTGGCTCTGCTCGTGCCGCTGGCGTTGATTCTGGCCGGCGCGGTCAGAGGCTGGATCTCCGCGCCGTCGCGCCTTGAGGCGGCAAAGCTGATCGACAATAGATGTGCGCTAAAGGACCGGCTGGGGAGCGCCCTGGAGGCAGCCCCGTCTCGGGCTGAGCCCTTCGCCCGCGCCCTACTTGCCGATGCCCTGGCCAGAGGCGTTGCGGTCTCACTGAAGGAGGCGACCCCGGTCAAACTTCCCCGTTCAGCCGGCCTGCTTATCCCGATGTTGTTTTTGGCTTCTATTCTTCTCCATGTGATCCCGGAAGCGATGCCCTCCAAGCCGCAGGCCGCTTCCTGGAGCGAAGGGCTGACCGAGAGGATCGAAGCATTCAGGCGAGAGGCCGAGGCCCTGGGCGATAAACGTACCGCGGCTCTGCTCTCGGAACTGAAACAATTAATCGAACAGCTGGCGCGCGGAGAAATCGATGCGAAAGAGCTTCAGGCGCGCCTCGCCCATCTGAAAAGCGGAATTGCGCGCAGCATATCGGGTGCGGCCGGCGGCAATCAGGCGACCGAGGGGTCTCGAAGCGAAACGCCCGGCGATGAGAGGCAAGGCGAAAGAGGGAGCGAGAGAGCGCAGGGCGAAAGCGGCCGGTCGGGCCGGCCGCAGAACGCAGAGGGAGAAGGCGACGGCGAAAACGCTGACGCGCCCTCTCGGTTCGAAAGAGGCCGCAGCGGCGGAGGAGACCGGCAGCAGCAACTTGTCTCGGCGGCAATGAGCCTGCTCGAAAAGGCTGAGATGCTGGCGCGAAACCAGCCGGGCGGTTCCGCGGGCAAGCGGGAATCAACCGGCCAGCTTGGCGAGAACGAAACGAGCGAGGGCAGCGGCGCTGAGAGCAATCGAAGGCAGGCCGGCCACAGCGCCGCGCAAAACATGGGAGCGCGCGGCGCCCGCGACGGCGCCGAGAGCGAGGGGAACAGCGGCGAGAAGGCGCTGGCACCTGGCAGCGAGCCGGGCTCTAAGCAGGCCGGCCCGCAAACTGAAATCGAATCTTCAGGTCAGGAGGAAATGCTTGCGGGTATATCGGAGTGCTGGCTTTCGACTCCAGCTTTGTCTGGGTGGTCGAACCGCAGCAACTCGGCGACCAGCTCGTGGCCATCAGGTCCAAGATAAGCACGATTGCCGCCGACGGCGGGACGAATATCTATCCGGCGCTGGAGGAAGCGTATAAGCGCTTGTCTCCCGTTCAGGCCAAGGTGAAGCATTTGATACTGCTGTCGGACGGACATTCCTCGGCGGGCGATTACAGCGCGCTTGTCGAAAAGATTGCCGCCGAGAAGATCACGGTATCAACCGTAGCCGTCGGCGAACAGTCCGACCGCGAACTGCTCGGGCGAATCGCCCGCCGCGGCCAGGGGCGCGCTTATTTCATACAGGACGCGTCGAGCGTGCCGCGCATCTTCCTGAAAGAAGTTGAAATGACCCTCAAGGCCCTGGAGGAGGAGCCCTTCAATCCCGCGGTAACCAAGCGGGTGGAGCTGATTTCGGGAATCGATTTCAGCCACGGCCCGCCTCTGCTCGGCTATGTGATCGCGCGGCCCAAGGCCGAGGCGGAGATTATCCTGCGCTCGCCGCGCGGCGACCCGCTGCTGGCGCGCTGGCGCATCGGTCTGGGTAAGACCGCAGCTTTCACCTCGGATTTCAAAAACAGATGGGCGGCGCGTTGGCTCGAATGGCCCGGGTATGCCCGGTTCTGGTCGCAGCTCGCCTACGATGTGATGCGCCCCCGGTCGCAAGGGCCCGAGATCAGCGTCTCGCTAGGGGGCGGAATCGGGCTGGTCAGCATCATGGATGAAGGCAACGGGGTGAGCCCCGAGGCACATATAACAGCTCCCGACGGTAGCTCGCGGAGCTTTCAGACAGAGGAGAGCGCGCCCGGAGTCTACAGCCTGGAATTTGCGGCTGAATTCGCGCCGGAGTCGGACCGACCCTATGTGATTAGCATCGAAGGCGGCCCGGCCAATGGACGCCGGCAGAGATATCTTTTTGTCCCCTACCATGAGGAGTACCGCGCCTTCGGCCCTGACCGGCGGCTGCTTCGAGAGCTGGCGCGCTCCACCGGAGGCAAAGTATCTCCCCAAATCAGCGAGCTGCTCGACCCGGGCGAAGAAAAGAGGCTGGTAAAGCTAGATCTAAGAGCGCCCCTGTTGATCTTCGCCCTGATCGGCTTTCTCGCCGAACTGTCGCTGCGCCGGTTCGCTCGAGCCGTGGTACTCGGATAATCTGACCGCCGCTAAGTCCTTTTACGTTTCGATTGAATCAAGTCAACCAGTACCGGTATGCGTTTCAATTCCTTTGCCAGAGAATCGATGAAGATCGGTTTCGTGATATAGCCAGCGGCGTTGAGCTGCTGCGCCCGGTGGTAATCTTGGCGCCGCGACGAGGAAGTATAAATCACCACGGGAATCGCAGATAATTGCTGGTGCTTCTTGACCTCCTCGAGCAGAGCGAACCCGCCTTTGCCCGGCAGCGTTAGATCTAGGAATATGATGTCGGGAGAATCGAAACTCCCGCTCTCTATCGCCTGCAACGTCTCATCGGCATCTTTCTTCCACTCGAGCGTAAATCCTTTGTTTAAAATCGCCTCGATAGCCTTTTGGAACAGGAGAGCGTGGTCTTCGTTGTCCTCGATCAGGAGGATACGGACCTTCTTATCCATCAGAGTCCTCTTCCCATCGAGCATCGTGCGGAGCCCATGAGATCACTGGTCACAGAGGATCAACACACTCCCAGACTCGAACTTAGTTGTGCGGGGTAACCGTACAGATAAAAACTGAACCTAACCCCACTTCACACTTTTCGAAGTAATCCAGTTAATTTGCGGGGGGTAAACTGTTTAGTCCCTCGGCGGGCAAATCGTTTGCCTCGGCTGGCCTCAAAAACTAAACAGCAACCCGATTGTACTTGCTGACCTTCCCGATGTCAATAGTAGAATCACCCCCTCACCCCCGGCGCGTCAACGTGAAGTATATTGTAGCGGCGAGCTTCAGCTCGCTTTGGCCATCAACTATTTGAAACCAATTCGGCGAGATTCGTACTCCCGGATCTTATCTTCGTACTGAAGGGTCAGCCCGATATCGTCCAGGCCCTCGAGCAAGCACTCGCGGCGAAAGGGCTCGATTTCGAAGGGAAACTCGAGCCCCAAATCGTCGGTCACGGCTTGAGACTCCAGGTCCACGGCGAGCTGATACCCCGGTTTGCTTCTGGTGCGTTGAAAGAGTTCCTCGACCTGCGGCTCAGGGAGCCGGACCGGCAGCATACCGTTTTTGAAGCAGTTGTTGTAGAAGATATCGGCAAAGGAGGGAGCGATAATGCAACGGAAGCCGTAATCGAGCAGGGCCCACGGAGCATGCTCGCGCGAAGAACCGCAGCCGAAATTGGCGCGCGCCAGCAGGATCGTAGCTCCCTGGAAGCGTGGCTGGTTCAGCTCGAAATCTGGGTTTAGCGATCCATCTTCGCGAAACCTCCAGTCGTAGAACAAGAACTGCCCGAACCCGGTGCTTTCGATTCGCTTCAGGAACTGCTTGGGAACAATCTGATCGGTATCCACGTTGATGCGATCCAGGGCAGCCACCAGACCCTTGTGTTTAATAAACGGCGTCATATCCGATCAGCCTATCTTGCGCCGCGCGCAGCGTTTAATCCCAGTCCCACTCGCGTATATCTACGAAGTGCCCCGCTATTGCCGCTGCCGCGGCCATAGCCGGGCTAACCAGATGAGTACGGCCGCCGCGTCCCTGGCGCCCTTCGAAGTTGCGATTCGAGGTCGAGGCGCAGCGTTCTCCCGGCTTCAGGATATCCGGGTTCATTCCCAGGCACATGCTGCAGCCCGATTCTCTCCAGTCGAATCCGGCCCTTTTGAATATCAGGTCGAGGCCCTCCAGCTCCGCCTGTCGCTTGACCTGTTGCGAGCCGGGGACGACCATGGCGTGAACCGTGGGAGCCACCTTTCTCCCCTTGGCCACCTTCGCGGCAATTCGCAGGTCTTCGATGCGCGAGTTGGTGCAGGAACCGATGAAAACGCGGTCGAGCTTTATCTCACGGACTGCGGTTCCCGGCTGTAGATCCATGTACTCCAGCGCCCGTCTGGCGGCTTTACGCGAATTTTCATCGGGAAACGAATCGGGGTCGGGAACAACTCCGGTTACATCTGTCACCATGCCCGGGTTCGTCCCCCAGCTCACCTGCGGCGCCAGCGAAGAAACATCGAGCCGCATCTCTCGATCGAAGGAAGCCTCCCGGTCGGTCGCCAATGTCTTCCAGTACTCGACAGCCTCCTGGAAGGCTCTGCCTTTTGGAGCATATGGACGTCCTTCCAGATAGGCGTAGGTTGTCTCATCCGGACCGACCATTCCGGCGCGCGCCCCGGCCTCGATAGACATGTTGCACACGGTCATGCGCTCTTCCATAGTGAAGCTTCGAATCGCCTCGCCCGCATATTCGATTACGTGGCCGGTGGCCCCGTCGGTTCCGATGACGCGGATCAGGTAGAGAATGACGTCCTTTGCGGTCACGCCGCGCGGCACCTTCCCCTCCATGCGGACCAAAAAAGTCCTGGGCCGCAACTGGAGCAAACACTGGGTGGCCAGGACGTGTTCGACTTCGCTGGTCCCGATGCCGAAGGCCAGGGCACCGAAAGCGCCATGCGTCGAGGTGTGGCTGTCCCCACAGACCACGGTCATTCCCGGCTGAGTAATCCCAAGCTCCGGACCGATGACATGTACAATACCCTGGTAGGGACTATCCAACCCGTAGAGAGTGATGCCGAATTGCCGGCAATTGCGTTCGAGCGTTTCGATCTGAAGCTTGGAAATGGGATCTGTGATGGGGAGCGAGCGGTCCCAGGTCGGGATATTGTGGTCCATGGTCGCGAAAGTAAGATCGGGGCGGCGGACTTTTCGCCCGGCCAGGCGCAACCGCTCGAAGGCTTGAGGCGACGTTACCTCGTGGACCAGGTGGCAGTCGATATACAGGAGCGCCGGCTTGCCCGGCTCCTGATGAACAATGTGGCTTTCCCAGATCTTATCGAACAAGGTCCGCGGCATAAGCAACTACTCATTCTACGGTGAACAAAAGCCGCAAGTCAATGGTGGCGTTAAGTTCGTGGCAGCCATCCGATTCGTGCTAACTCGCGTAAGTTCGTTTTCCAGATTTAACGACGAATTTACGCGAACTAACGCGAAGCGCGGCAATTTGTTACGGCCCCTCATACGGGTCGACATGCCCGCCGCTGCGACAATCGCTGCTACCATAGCACCTCACCACGGCTTGCTCTGTCAGGGCTCCTCTCTTGCCGGCGCGCAGCTCCCCAGGATCCTATCGATTTTCTCGATATCAGTTTCCCCCGTCTCTATCCCGATCCCTTTCGCCTCGCGCATCGGCCGCCCGGTGCCGCCTCGCCGCAGAGCGACGATCTCGCTCGCGATGCTCAGCGCGATCTCCTCCGGCGTCACCGCCCCGATATCCAGGCCCGCCGGAGCATGAAGGAGGCTAAGCTCTTCCGGTTTAACTCCGGCCGCCAGCAGGTAATCGAAGACAAGTTGCGAGCGCTTGCGGCTGGCGATTAGAGCGATATAAGGCGCTTTGCCTTCCAGGGCCTTCTTGATCGACAGGTGGTCCCCCTTGTGCTGCGTGGCGACAACCACATAGGTATTCGGCCCGGCGTTAATTTGACTGAAATCGAGATCATCAGCAATCAGGCGATCGGCCGTCGGAAAATCGCGGCTTTCCGCTCCCGGATCATGGATGGTTATGGAGAATCCGAGCAGTTTGCCTATTTCCGCAAGCGCCTGGGCAATGCGGCCATGCCCGACGATCAGCAGTTCAGGATTCGGCAAAAATGGCTCGATATAGATCCTCATGCTCCCCCCGCAGGGCATGCCGACGCCAGACATCTCATCGGTCAAGTCCAGAGTTATTATCCTGGGCCGGCCGTCATCCATACATTTCAGGGCCTCGACCCGCACCGCGCTCTCCGCGCAGCCACCTCCGACCCATCCCGACACCGTTTTGCCGCTCGAATCTATGATCGCCTTGAATCCCGGCTTGGCCGAGGCCGAGCCTTCGATCTGGATAACGGTAGCTACGGCAAACGGCTCGTTTTTCGAGCCGAGTTCCAGCAGCCTCTCGAAGAATTCTCTCGACATAGTATGTTCACGCTCTCTAGTATTAAAGCCGATCTGCGGCGATAAAGCAAGACAGCTTAGAAGGAGTTAGAAGCTAGGAGTTAGAAGCTAGAATAAAGGCCGTGAGGCGGGAGGCGTGCGGGGGAATAAGACATCTATGCTTCTGCACCCATTGCCACACCACCAGGCCTGTAGCTTTATCGAGATCGTTCTCCTAGCTTCTAACTCCTAGCTCCTAGCTACTGCTTTTAGCCGCGCGGGCCAGGGTCAGGACGGCGACCTGGCGCGCGCCGGCGGCCAGCAGAGTCCTCGAGCATTCCGCGACGGTCGATCCTGTAGTATAGATATCGTCAACCAGCAAGACCCGCTTTCCGGCAAGAGGGAAAGGCCTCTGGGCGACGAAGGCCTTCGCCACGTTTTTCCTGCGCGCGCGGCCAGCAAGCTCGCTCTGCGGCGGGGTGTTCTTTTTGCGGGCAAGCGCCTTATTTGCGAGCGGCAGGCGGCAGCAGCGGGCCAGTGCGCGGGCGAGCACTTCGGACTGATTAAACCCCCTTGCCTTCAGTCGCTTTTTATGCAGGGGCACAGGCAGGACGACGTCGGCGGCAAGTTCGGGCGTCCTCCTATACAACGAGACGAGAAGCGAGGCCAATTTTTTCCCGATATCGAGCCGGCCCTGGAACTTGAAGAGGTGGACCATTTCACGCAGCTGGCCGCGGTAGGCCGCGGCTGATCGGGCGCAGGCGAAGGGGGGCGTGTGGCGCAGGCACTCCGGGCAGAGCCGCCCGGCGGAAAGTGCGACCTCGTTCAGGGCGCAGCCGCAGCGCGAGCAGAGCGGCGGCTCGAGCAGTTCGATTTCCGTCCAGCAGAGCGGGCAGATCGGCCCGGTCTCCCGCCTGGCGATAAACTGGCTGCACAGCTTGCAGTGAAATGGATAAACAACCGACAGAATAGCATCGAGGAGGGATGCGACCGACATCTTTATTACTTGAGACGGTTTTAGCGCGGCGGCAGGACTATTATTCCAGCAGGCCCTTCTCCTGCAACTCCTGACATTCGATGCAATGCCTGGCCCACGGCACGGCCTCCAGCCGTTTCTGCTGGACGTCTTTGCCGCAGTTGACGCAGCTACCGTAGCTGTCTTCCTCGATGCGCTTGATCGCTTCGTCTATCAGCTGGAGTATGAAACGATCGTTGTTGCTTTTACTGAAAAAGAACTCCTTGGTGTAGGAGCTAGAGGCCATATCCGCGATATCCTGGGTGTCCCCGCTTTCTGCCGAGCGGCCGTAGTTCTCAGTGCGGTGTACGACCTGGCTCAGTTCCTCTCTCTTCTTCAAAAGCTTTTTTCGGTAATATTCAAGCTTCTTACGATCCATCCCACCCCCCAAGCTACTTCTGGTATGGCAGCCCGCGAATGATGGTCAGCGCGCGGTAAAGCTGTTCGGCCAGTATGACCCTGCTCATCTCATGGGTGAATGTCATTCTCGAGAGCGAGAGGAGCATATCGGCTCGAGCTTGCAACCGAGGCGAGACGCCGCCAGGGCCGCCGCTGATAAAATTGAGCCTTTTAGTCCCCAACTGCATATGGCGCTCGAGAAAGCCGGCAAGCTCTTCAGAGCTGAGCTGTTTTCCTCTCGGATCGAGCAGCACGTTATATCCCTCTCTCGCCGCCGCGAGCAGTCGTTTCGTTTCGCGCTCCAGCCCTGAGGCCTGGTGACCCTTTCCGACCTTCTCTCCGCGTACTACGATAACCTTGCATTCCACGAACCGCCGGATTCTCTTCAGATATTCATCGGCCAGGGCCGCCAGCAGCTTATCCCGCGTTCTGCCGAGCCAAATCAAGTTCAGGAGCATTGCCGCTTCGGCCGGCCTCCTTTAAAAGGCCCTATTTTATACCATAGAGCTTCCGTTTTTCAAGCAAAGTTTTCCGGTGAATCCCCAGGATCTCCGCCGCCCTGGATTTATGCCAATTGGTGTACTCGAGCACCTCCTCGATGTAACTCTTCTCGACTTCCGCCAGGGTCGGCTTGCGCTCGCCGCGATGCTGGCTGTGCAGGTGGGGGGGGAGCATGGTGCGTCCGAGTCGCGCAGCTGCGGCCTCTGCGATGATGATGGCGCGCTCCATCGCGTTTTCCAGTTCGCGCACGTTGCCCGGCCAATCGTATTCGATCAGCATGCGCGCCGCGTCGTCATCGATCTCCAATACCGGCTTTCCGTGTCTGCGCGACAGGCGCTTTAAAAAGAAGCGGGCTAGCGGCAGGATATCTTTCGGCCTGCGGCGCAGCGGAGGGATCTTTATCGAGATGACGTTGAGGCGATAGTAGAGGTCGGAACGGAACGAGCCGCGGGCCACGGCCGCGCCCAGGTCGCTGTTTGTGGTGGCGATGATGCGCGCGTCGATTGCGATTTCGCGCTGGCCCCCGAGGCGGTGGAATTTCTTCTCCTCGATCAACCGGAGGAGCTTCGCTTGGGCCGGCGGGCTCAGTTCGCTGATCTCCTCGAGCAGCAGCGTCCCGCCCTGGGCAAACTCGACGCGCCCGCGCTTCCCCTCCTCAGCTCCCGTGAAGGCGCCGCGCTCGTGGCCGAACAACTCCGATTCGAGCAGGCTGGACGGGAGCGAGGCGCAGTCGATGGCCACCAGGGGCCCGTCGGCGCGCGGGCTGATCCGGTGGGCTAGAGTTGCGAGGAGGCTCTTGCCGGTTCCGGTTTCGCCTTCGATCAAGATGCCAGCGCTGCTGGCCGCAGCCCGTTCGACCATTTCCAGGGTGCGGCGCATCAGGGGATCAACCGCCACCAGCGTGCCCCTGGGAATTGCGCCACTCATAATGGCTGAATTGGCGGCGGGCCAAGCCGCCCGCCCGAAAACCGGAAATTGCCAATTAAAGCAACCACAATGACCTGCCCCCCTACTTGCCGGCCTGCTTGCGGCGCCGCGCCGGACGAGCAGCCCTCTCACGCAGCAGGCCATCGAGGTCGAGCTGTTTCGCGTCGCGCCATAGTCGCTCGATGGCGTAGTAGGCTCTAGCCCGCTCCGAAAAGATATGCACCACGAAGTCGATGTAGTCCATCAAGATCCAGTCGGCGATTTGATAACCCTCGATGTGCGACGGGTAAACGCCGCCCGCGGCAAGCTTGAATTGGACCTCGTCGGCAACGGCCTGCATTTGCCGGGACGAGCTGCCGGTGCAAATTACAAAATAATCGGTAAACGTCGATATGCTGGTAAGATCGAGGACCACGATATCGGTACCCTTTTTGTCCTCGATGGCTTTGACGACAGTAGCTAGCTCTTTACGCATTATCTCTTTTCGCGTAGACCGAGTATTTCAGCGCGTAGCTGAGGACCGGTCCGGGCAGAAGCGCTGAAGCATCTTCGCCTCGCCTCAGCTTCTCCCGCACGATAGTCGAGGAGATATCGAGCGCTCCGATATCGACCAGGTATATCCCCTTCGCCCCGCTATCGAGCCGCCGCGCGACCTCCCGCCGCAGTTCCTCCGGCGACGCTCGCCTCATATCGGCAACCCGACCGAGAATCTCGGGCAGGCGGAGGAATTGGAAGCCCGATACCTCGATACCCGGCCTCTCTACGAAGATGAAATTATAGTTGAGCAGCAGCCGCTCGTACTCCACCCATTTATTGATTTCGGCAAATGAGTCGGCCCCCGCTATGAAGAAAATGGCGACGCGATCCCGATAGATGCGTGAGAATTTTTCAAGCGTGTTGACCGTGTACGGATGCAGCGGGTCCTCCAGCTCTATCGTCGAGGCCCTAAAAACCGCCTCGCGCTCGGTGGCCAGCACGCACATGGCGTACCGGTGGTACGGGCTGGTTAGAGATTTCTCCGCCTTGTGCGGAGGTACGAGCGAGACGGTGAAATGGATCTGATCCAGGTCGAAAAGATCGCGCGTTTTCGTAGCAACGTGCAGGTGCCCGAAGTGAATCGGATCGAAGGTTCCGCCGAAAACCCCTATTCGCATCGGTCGCGGTAAGAGAGGAGCTAGAAGTTAGGAGCTAGAAGCTAGGAGTTAGGAGCTAGAATAAATGCATATGCTGCAAGGCGCGTAAGGGGCAAGAGGACCGCCATCTTCCGCCATTTCACCCATTGCCCCACCACCTCTGTAGCTTTATCGAGCTTAATATTCTAGCTTCTAACTCCTGGCTCCTGACTCCTGGCTCCTGTTCTTTAAGCTTCTGCGCGAGCAGCCGCACCAGCTGCTCGATCCCCTCGCCCGTGACCGCTGAGATCTCGACCAGATCGAGCCCGGCGCGGCGGCAAAGCCTGCGCACCGCTTCAAGTCGCCGCTCATCGGCGCTGTCGATTTTGGTGGCGACGACTATCTGGGGCTTTTCCCTGAGCTTCGAGTCGTACAGCTCAAGCTCGCGATTTATCGTATGAAATCCCTTCACCGGCTCGACCGTCGTCTGCTCCGAGACATCGATCAGATGGGCGATCAGCCTGGTGCGCTCGATGTGGCGCAGGAAGCGATGTCCCAAGCCGAGCCCCCGGTGCGCCCCCTCGATCAGGCCCGGGATATCGGCGACAGTGAAGGTCCTATCCTGATAAGAGACCACCCCGAGGTGCGGGGTGAGGGTGGTGAAGGGATAATCGGCAATTTTCGGCCGCGCCGCCGAGATGCGCGAGAGCAGCGTGGACTTGCCCGCATTAGGCAGGCCGACCAGGCCGACGTCGGCCAGGAGCTTTAATTCGAGCCTGAGGCAGCGCTCTTCCCCCGGTTCGCCCGGCTCGGCGAAACGGGGCGCCTGACGCGTCGGCGTGGCGAATCGGGCATTGCCCCGGCCGCCCCGCCCGCCCCTGGCCGCAAGCCAGCGCTCTGCCGGGCGCACGAACTCGTGGAGCAGCTCGCCCTCCTCGTCGTAGACCAGGGTGCCTACCGGGACCTGAACGATCAGGTCCTGGCCGTCGCGCCCGTGGCGATTGTTCCCCTCGCCATGGCTGCCCCTTTCCGCACGAAATGATGGCTGGTATTTGAACGGGAGGAGGCTGTTCAGGTGTTCACTGCTTTCGAGATAAATGTTACCGCCGCGGCCGCCGTCGCCGCCCGACGGGCCGCCGCGTGGAACATACTTTTCGCGCCTGAAGGCCACGCAGCCGTTCCCGCCATCGCCCGCTTTCACCTGGATTTTAGCTTCGTCTATGAACATAATCGCCGTGCCCGCTGTCCGGCGCCGGAGCGCCTGCTCTCGGCCCCTATCTTGTTCAAGGATACCACTTTCCCGGGCCCACCGACAGCGCGGCAGAGGCTGCTAACTTGCAACGACCGGCCTAACGCTCACGAAACGGCCGCGCGAGCCGTGGTCCTCGAAAACGACCACGCCGCTGACCTTGGCGAATAGAGTATCGTCTCTTCCGATGCCGACGTTAGCCCCAGGCTTGTAGCGGGTCCCCCGCTGCCGAACCAGGATCGAGCCTCCGGTCACGAGCTGCCCTTCAAACCGTTTGATCCCCAGGCGCTGGCCGGCGCTGTCCCGTCCGTTCCGCGAGCTCCCTACCCCTTTTTTATGAGCCATAATATACCTCCCATATGAAAAATCAAGAGCCGGGAAAGATCTTTTCGATCCTCACCTCGGTGAAGGGTTGGCGGTGGCCGCGCGTCCTCTTATACTGCTTGCGGCGCTTGAATTTGAAGACCACGACCTTCTGGTTCTTGCCGCTGCGCACCACGGTCCCTTCGACCCGGGCGCCTGCGACAAAGGGCGTGCCGATCCTCACTTGGTCATCGCTGCGCACTAGAAGCACCTGGTCGAATTCGACGCGCTCCCCTTCTCCGGCCGCCAATTTTTCCAGGCGAATCGCCTCGCCCTCGGAGACCTTATATTGCTTGCCGCCAGAAACGATCACTGCGTACAATTTATTCCTCCTCTCAAGGCAAAACCCAGCCCTGCAACAAAAATATTATTATAAAAGCCCTGGCGGACTTTTTCAATCTGCAGTCCGCTACGAATAAAAAGTGCACTATTCCGACCAGGCTATGCGAGCGGAAGCCGCTTGCGAGAGAGACGCCTTGCCTTCTTGCCCTATTCTTCCTTTTGGCTTTGAGCTTGGCGCCCCCAGTCGCGGAGCATACGCAGCCAAGCGGTACGCTTGAGCGACTTGCTTTCCGCGAGAAATCGGGTCAGCGCCTGGCTGGTCAGGATGGGGAGAGCCGCGCTTTCATTCGACCTGGCGTACTTGCCGGCTTCAAGCTTGAAGATCATCAACTCTCTGCCGTCATATCGCCAGATTTCCGGAACCCCGAACTGCGCGTAGATCGGAAACTTTTCGAGCGACGCGCTGGTGAGGTCGATTTCCACCACCAAGTCAGGCGGCGGGTCGATCGCAGGGTCTAGCTTGCTTTTGCCGCTGATGCGCTCCGCGTTCTGGATGTAGAAACAGGAGTCGGGCTCGAACCCCCGCCCCAGGTCTTCGCGTTTAAAGGTTGTCGAGCCGAGATTTCTGATGTCGATATTCAGCGCCTCAGCAAGGATTTCAACCAGAAGCGAAATCGTCCGATTGTATTCTTCGTGTTCGGAAGACGGGCTCATGATCTCCAGAACTCCCCGGTCGAAGGTGAAGCGCGGCGCGCTGCGGTTCTCGTGGTCAGCCAGCAGATGCTCGTATGTTTGCCAACTGATATCGTACAGTATGATCCTCTGTTCCGGCGGGCTGATAACTATAGCCATTTTTCAAGCTCCAAACCGATGCCCGTGCACAAATATACCGCCGTCCGCTGGAGGAATGCAACCCGGGCAGGCAAGAACCGCTCAACGAGCGAGGCAGCGAAACCTTCGGCTCAGGCGTGGCTGAATACTTGCAGCAGCTTTATGGCTGCCCGGCATGAGATCAGGCGAGATCGAACAGGAGCGGCTCGGATTCCGCCGCCGCGCTTTAAAAAGCAGCTCAGGCTGCGGCGCGCATCCGCTCAACCAGGGCCGCCAGCCGGCGCCTCATCTCCTCGGGCGCGAGCTTGATCCGCTGCCCGTGGCCCGGCAGCACCCATTCGAAGTTGAAGTCAAGCAGCCTGGCCATCGATTTGGTTTGCTCCCGCCAAGAGTACCAGCAGACCTCGCGCGAGGCCTCGAGCTGCCCTTCCTCCCGACTCCACCAGAGGTGGTCGCCGGTAAACAGAAACCTGTTCTTATAGAGGAGCACGCAGTGGCCGCGCGTGTGTCCGGGCGTTGGGATTAAGATGAAGTCTGGGGAATATGCCATCGGCTCGCTTCCTTCAATTATTATCTCAGCAGACGGCTCCGCCCCCAGGTCGGCGCGATGGATAATCCTCAGGCTCGAGAACCTTTGCGCGTATTTTCCGGCGTCGGCCACATCGTCGCGGTGGGTCAAAAATATATGGCTGATCCCGCGCAGCTTCTCGAACTTATCGACAAGCTGGGGAATATACTTAGGGGAGTCCACCAGCCAGTTCCCCTCAGGATGGCGGATGAAATAGCTGTTTCCGCCGTATGATTTCGGCGAATTGAACCCGCAGTAATATACCTCATCCTCCAGAGGAAGCGGGAAATCGCTCATGACCTCCCTGGCATTATTCCTGCCCAGCGTCCCGATCGATCCGGTCGGACAGCAGATCAGGGCCCGCAGGGCGGCCCTTTTCTGCTCCTCGCTTTGGGGCTGAGCATAGACAAAGGCATAATCGCCCGAGTCGCCGAATATCTCGGGAGCAAGCTGGCGACAGGTATCGCAATCGATGCAGGTCGAATCGACGAAAAATTGTCCCGGTACATTCTCGGGGAGGCGCTTTTTTATGTCGGCCACTAAGACTAAAATAACAGATTCCTCCCGAGCCTTTCAACACTGCCCGGGCGGCCGGTTTGCATCGCCGGCCCGGTCGTTGTAATATTTGCCCGATATTTCACAGGGTTTTGCCGATGGGCAAGCCGGGGGGAAGCCGGGAACTGCGGGCGGTTGCGCTCGGGCTGCTGGTCACGCTGCTGATCGAAGCCCTCCTTTTTTCGCGGGCCTTCGGCAACTTCTTCAACCACGACAGCCTATTTTATCTCTCCAGGCGCATCGAGAGCCCCGGCCAGTTTGTCCAGGCGTTGCTCGAGCCCGACGATATAAAACAATACCGGCCGCTGCCAAAATTATTCTTTTCGCTCTTCTATCCGTTCTTCGGCCTGGACCCCTATCCTTATCACTTCGTCCCGCTCATCATGCACATGGCCAACACCCTCCTGCTCTTCTATTTCCTGCTGCTTATAAGCGGAAACCCCTTCTTATCGGTCGCCGCCGCTTTTTTCTTCGGCCTTCACCCGAGCAATTTTTATGTGACCTACGATATGGGCTACAGCCCCGATTTCCTTTTCTTCTTCTTCTCCCTGGCGGCGGCTATTTTCTTCGTCAAATATCGCTCGACCAGGTCGCGGCTCAAGCTTGCGCTCGCCCTTCTCTCTTTCGTCATGGCCCTGCTTTCCAAGGAAGTAGCTGTCACGCTGCCGTTCAATCTGTTTCTTCTGGCGCTTTTTCTCGACTGGCATGAGGGGATGCCCGGCGCAGGGCTCAACCGGCGCAAGGTGCTCCAGGCCCTGTTCTCAATATTGCCTTTTCTCCTCATCCTGGCGCTCTACCTGGCATTGCTGCCGCGGCTTGTGCTCCAGGAGAGACTATACCCTCAATCCGGCGGCCACCCCTATCGGCTGACGCTTGACCCTTCGGCTCTGACGGCAAAGGCGATCTACCTGAAATGGGCTTTGAGTTTGCCCGAGGGGCTGGATTTCTTCTCTCGAACCGGCAGGCTCAAGGTCCTGATCACCGCTTTTATCTACGGCTACCTAGTCTGGTTTGTTTTCTTGAGCATAAAGTTCAAGCCGGGCGAATTCAAAAGGTTCGCATTGCTCGGGTTCGGCTGGTTTTTAATCGCTCTGGGGCCCCTGCTGTTTCTGAAGGGTCGGGTGGCGCACTGGTATCTTTATCTGCCGCTGGTCGGGGTCTCGCTTCTCTTCGGGCGATATGCACAGGAGCTGCGGAGCCGCGCTTTGCGCCCGGCCCTGTACGGCCTGTTTTCCGTCTTTCTGGTGGCGAGCGCGTTGGGCGTGCGCGACAAAGTTAAATCGTCGGACCCGGTATACGCCTCGAAGGTCGTCGAGAACTGCCTGACGAGGCTGCGCGAGAAAAGGGAGAGGCTGCCGCGCGGGGCGATACTCTATGTGCTTAAAACATCAGAGCGAGCGGTTTCCGACTTCTTCGACGACGGCAGACTCTACCGCACCTTCTTCAACGATAACTCGATCCGGATGTACTTCGAGGACCAGGGGCACACGCTGCCTCCCGATTATCTGGTCAATGAAAAAGTGCTCATCCTGAGCTTCTTCATGGGGGACCTGGAAGATGTAACCGAAGAGTTTAAGGCCGACAGGCTCGATCGCACCGGTCTGCGCCTCCTGCCCCTGCTCCCGCGCGCCTCGGTCGAATTCGACCGGAACGAACCTTATCCCAGCTACGAGCGCTTCGCCACCCCCGATGGACAGCCGGTCTTCCTGAGCCCGGCGCGCGACCTGATGGTTACGATCGCCGGCGCCAGCGTCGCCTTCGATCTGCCGGCCCTATCGCCGGGCAGCCAACTGCTGTTCAAGGTCCGGCTGCTGGCCGAAATGGGCGACGGGGCCGAAGGGAGCATCTATTTCGAGAGCAGCGACGGCAAACGACACCTGCTTTTCAAACGCTACTTCCAACCGAATGACAGCGACTGGTTGAGAACAACAATCGATCTCGCCCCTTTTGCCGGACAGCGCGGCAAGCTGCTCTTTAGTTGCAGTAATATCAACGAGCCGCGCAGCACGATCGCCGACTGGCTGGCCTGGGGAATTCTTAAAATCAGGAGCCAAAAGCAGGAGCTAGAAGCTAGGAGTTAGAAGCTAGAATAAAGGCCGTGAGGCGGAAGGCAGGAGGGGAAGAGCCTCCCCGCTTCTGATATTTCAACCATTTACACCATCGCTCCGGTAGCTTTATCTAGCTTCTAGCTCCTAACTCCTGGCTTCTAGCTCCTGACTCCTGGCTTTATGCTATGATATAGCTAGCGCAAGCCGAATCGGAAAATCAGGGGAGGAATTATGTCCGCTGAGGAGAAGGAGCTGATTTATGACTGGAATAAACTGGACCGGCCACCGCGACCGGCGCGCCGCGTGATGCTCGACGATGAGACCCTGCGCGACGGGCTTCAGTCCCCTTCCGTGCGCAATCCATCAATCGAGGAGAAGATTGAAATCCTGCATCTTATCGAAGAGCTGGGGATCGATACGGCCGATATCGGGTTGCCCGGCGCCGGCCCTCATGTTGTAGAACATGTCGCCCGGCTGGCCGAAGAGATCGTGAAGAACCGGATGAAGATCAAGCCCAACTGCGCCGCGCGCACCCTGGTCGCCGACGTCAAGCCGATCGCCGAGATCTCGCAAAAGGTGGGGATCCCGATCGAGGCCTGCACATTTATCGGATCGAGCCCGATCCGGCAGTATGTCGAGGACTGGACCCTGGAGATGATGCTGCGCGTCTCGGAGGAGGCGGTAAAGTTCGGAGTGGCGAATGGCCTGCCGGTGATGTTCGTTACCGAGGATACCACGCGCGCCAGGCCCGAGGTGATCAAAAAGCTCTATAGCGAGGCGATCAACTGGGGGGCGCGCGCCATCTGCATCTGCGACACGGTCGGCCACGCCACGCCTGACGGCGCACGCAACCTGATCAGGTTTGTAAGGAAAGAGGTCGTAGAGCCCTCGGGGGAAAAGGTGAGGATCGACTGGCACGGGCATATGGACCGCGGCCTCGGGGTGATCAATTCCATCGCCGCGTTCGAGGCTGGAGCCGATCAGGTTCACGGCTGCGGCCTCGGCGTAGGCGAGCGCGTCGGGAACACGCCGATGGACCAGCTCCTCGTCAACTTCCAGTTAATGGGCTACCTCGACCGCGACCTCCAACGGCTCAAAGATTACTGCTACGCAGTGGCCCGCGCCTGCGGCGTAACCATTCCGGCAAACTATCCGGTCATCGGGTCCGACGCCTTTCGCACCGGCACCGGAGTGCATGCCGCGGCGGTAATCAAGGCCCTGAGGAAAGGAGAGCTTGACCTGGCCGACATGGTCTATTCGGGAGTGCCGGCGCGGCGCTTCGGCTTCGAACAGACCATCGAGGTGGGGCCGATGAGCGGCAGGTCGAACGTGGTCTACTGGCTGGAGAAGCGCGGGATAAAGCCTGAGGAACAGTTAGTCGAACGGATCTTCTCGGCCGCCAAGCGCTCGAACCGCCTGCTCAGCGATAACGAGATTATGGCCATCGTAGGCGAAGCGGCGACATAGCCGTCGGCTCAGACCTGATTCATATTTAGCTGAGCGCTGACGGCTGATAGCTGAAATGCTTCGGTGCGCCAACCAGAACTTGGTAGAAAAAAATGAAGATTTAGGGTAACCTACCAAATTCATTATTCTAGAATAAGGAGGTTACCCTATGGAAAACAAAATTCGTGAGATAATCATGCCACTAAGCGAGAAGCTATGCAAGAGATTAAGCGAGTTGCTT